>ULVG01068916.1_pt1 | contig 26876 bp, 22 predicted proteins | sample 1959221 | NCBI WGS metagenome assembly ULVG01 (sample SAMEA4835780, study PRJEB28245) | human gut metagenome | biome: gut microbiome; material: fecal sample | place: Denmark | collected 2008
CCCCCTTCGTTCACTTAAAGTATCGTTCGCACAAGTCGGCGGAAACGTCTGCAAACAAAGGATTTAAAGCTGTTGAAAACTTGTTTATGGATTTTAGCGAAATCCTTGCCCGTAATTGTGGAGAAATGCGTACTTTTACAGCCGTTTATATAATTAAGGTGCAAATGGCTGAAAAAGAAACGATATACCACATCCCCGTGCTGCTGAAACCCAGTGTGGACGGCATGGACATCCGCCCGGACGGTACGTACGTCGACGTGACCTTCGGCGGCGGCGGACACTCGCGCGAAATCCTCTCCCGGCTGGGCGACGGCGGGCGGTTGCTGAGCTTCGACCAGGACGAGGATGCCGAACGTAACATCGTGGACGATCCGCACTTCACCTTCGTGCGCAGCAATTTCCGCTACCTGCACAACTTCCTGCGCTACTACGGCGTCGACCGTGTGGACGCCATTCTGGCCGACTTGGGCGTGTCGTCCCATCACTTCGACGACAGCGAACGAGGCTTCTCCTTCCGCTTCGACGGCCAGCTGGACATGCGCATGAACAAGCGTGCCGGCCTGACGGCGGCCGACGTGGTGAATACCTACGACGAGGAGCGTCTGGCCGACATTTTCTACCTCTACGGCGAGCTGAAGAACAGCCGCAAGCTGGCTTCCCTGCTGGCGAAGGCACGCGCCGTGCAGAAAATCGTCACTATCGGCGACTTTCTGGACATCGTCAAGCCCCTCTTCGGCCGCGAACGCGAGAAGAAGGAACTGGCCAAGGTATTCCAAGCCTTGCGCATCGAGGTGAATCAGGAGATGGAGGCCTTGAAGGAAATGCTCCGCGCCGCTACCGAGGCGTTGCGGCCGGGCGGTCGTCTGGTCGTTATCACCTACCACTCGCTGGAAGACCGCATGGTGAAGAATATCATGAAGACGGGCAACGTAGAGGGCCGCGCCGAGCAGGACTTCTACGGCAACGTGCAGACGCCTTTCCGACTGGTGAACAACAAGGTTATCGTGCCCGACGCCGAAGAGATAGCCCGCAACCCCCGTTCGCGCAGCGCCAAACTGAGAATAGCAGAAAAACGATGAAATAAAGGAGATATTGCAATGGAAACGACACAAGAAAACACCGTGCAGCCGGGCAAGAAGAAAAGCAAGCATGCTTCTTGGAAAAGCATTGTGGGCGGCGATATTCTGGCCACGGACTTCTTCCGCCGGCAGACGAAGCTGCTGGTGCTGGTTATGGTGCTTATCATCTTCTACATCCACAACCGCTACGCCTGCCAGCAGCAGATGATCGAGATCGACCGCCTGAAAAAGGAGCTGACCGACATCAAGTATGACGCCCTGACCCGCAGCTCCGAACTGATGGAGCGCAGCCGCCAGTCGCGCATCGAGGAGTACATCTCCACCCGTGAAAGCGATTTGCAGACGGCGACCAATCCTCCTTACCTGATAAAGTAAAACCACAATCCGCAACGAACACCATGGCTGTAAACAAAAAAAACATAATGACCCGCTACTTCTTCGTCGTGCTGCTGATGTCGCTCACGGGGATAGCGGTGGTAGTCAAGGCCGGCCTCATCATGTTTGCCGAGCAGGGCTACTGGAAAGACGTGGCCGACCGCTTCGTGCGCGAAGGCGTTCCTGTCAGGCCCAACCGCGGCAACATCCTTTCGGCCGACGGTAAGCTGATGGCCAGCTCCCTGCCCGAATACCGTATCTACATGGACTTCAAGGCCGGTGGACATCAGAAAGACACCATGCTGATGAATCACCTGACGGAAATCTGCGAAGGTCTTCATAAGATTTTCCCGGATCGGAGTGTTGCTCAGTTCAAGTCCCATCTGCTGAAGGGCCGCAAGAAAGGAAGCCGTAACTACCTGATTTATCCTAAGCGCATTTCCTACATTCAGTATAAGGAGGCCAAGCGTCTGCCCGTGTTCAATCTGAACAAATATAAAGGTGGTTTTCATGAGCTGGCCTACAACCAGCGTAAGAAACCGTTCGGTTCACTCGCTGCACGTACGCTGGGCGACGTGTATGCCGATACCGCTCAGGGTGCGAAGAATGGCATCGAGCTGGCTTTCGACTCCCTGCTGAAAGGTCGCGAAGGCATCACCCACCGTCAGAAGGTGATGAACAAGTACCTGAACATCGTGGATCGTCCGCCCGTGGATGGTTGCGATATCATCACCACTATCGACGTCGACATGCAGGATATCTGTGAAAAGGCGTTGGTCGACAAGTTGAAAGAGCTGGAAGCCGTGTCTGGCGTAGCCATCCTGATGGATGTACCCACAGGCGACGTGAAGGCTATTGTCAACATGACGCGCGGACAGGACGGCAACTATTACGAGATGCGCAACCTCGCCATCAGCAACTTGCAGGAGCCGGGTTCCACCTTCAAGACCGCCTCCATCATGGTGGCGCTGGAGGACGGTAAAGTCACGCCCGACTACATCGTTGATACTGGCAACGGCATCAAGATGATGTACGGCCAGGCCATGCGCGACCACAACTGGCATCGTGGAGGTTATGGCGCCATCGACGTGAACCGCATCATGGAGGTGTCGTCCAACATCGGAGTGTCCAGCATCATTGACAAGTACTACAAGGACGATCCGCAAAAGTTTGTGGATGGCCTGAAGCGCATGAGTATCGACCAGCCGCTCCACTTGCAAATCCCAGGCGAGGGCATACCCAACATCAAGGGACCCAAGGAGAAATACTTTGCCAAGACCACCTTGCCCTGGATGAGCATCGGCTACGAGGTGCAGTTGCCGCCCATCAACATCTTGACCTTCTACAACGCCATCGCTAACAACGGAAAGATGGTTCGTCCCCGCTTCGTTACTAAGGCTGTAAAGGATGGCGATACAGTGGAGGAATTCCCTGTTGAGGTTATCAATGAGAAGATCTGTTCGGATCGCACTTTGGAACAGATACGTACCATCTTGCGCAACGTCGTCGGCCACGGACTGGCCAAGCCGGCAGGCAGCGACCAGTTCAACGTATCGGGAAAGACCGGCACGGCACAGATCTCGCAGGGAGCGGCAGGCTACAAGAGCGGAGTGCGCAACCACTTGGTCAGCTTCTGTGGTTACTTCCCTTCGGAGCAGCCTCGCTACAGCTGCATTGTCTCTATTCAGATCAACAAAGGTATCGCCTCGGGTGGTGGAATGGCAGGAAGTGTTTTTGGCAAGATTGCAGAACGCGTCTATGCTAAGAATCTCCATTTTGACTTGAGCAATGCCGTAGATAGCACGACCAATGTTATTCCGGCAGTTAAGGCTGGCAATATGAATGAAACGGTCCGGGTGTTGGAAGGTCTGCAGGTACCGGTACAGAAGGATTTTAAGCTGTCGGCTAGTCAGACCACTTGGGGACATGCACAGCAATCACCCAATGCGGTTATCTTGCAGGCTGGAGAAGATAAAACGGGGTTGGTGCCGAATGTGATAGGGATGGGAGCCAAAGACGCTGTCTATCTGCTGGAAAGCAAGGGGCTGCGTGTACAGCTTTACGGCATCGGCAAGGTGAGAAGCCAGTCCATAGCAGGAGGTAGCAGGTTGGTGAAAGGACAGACTGTTGCCCTTCAACTAAGACAATAAACGAATGAAAAGATATATGAAACTGAACGAACTTTTGAAAGCTATACAGCCGGTAGAAGTGGCCGGAAGTACAGACATCGAAATAACCGGGGTGAACATCGACTCGCGTCTGGTGGAAGGCGGTCATCTTTTTATGGCCATGCGCGGTACGCAGACCGACGGCCACACCTACATACCTTCGGCCATCACCAAAGGGGCTGTAGCCATCCTTTGCGAAGAAATGCCAGAGCAGAAGGAAGCCGATATCACCTACATCCTTGTGAAGGACTGCGAAGATGCCGTAGGCAAGATAGCGACGACCTTCTATGGCAATCCGACTTCGAAGCTGGAGCTGGTGGGTGTCACTGGTACCAATGGTAAGACAACCATTGCTACCTTATTATATAATGTATTCCGTTACTTCGGCTATAAGGTAGGTCTCATCTCTACCGTATGCAACTACATTGACGACGAACCGGTGCCTACCGATCATACGACGCCCGACCCGATTACGCTGAATCGCCTCTTGGGACAGATGGCTGATGCCGGTTGCAAGTATGCCTTTATGGAGGTCAGTTCGCATTCCATCGCCCAGAAGCGAATCAGTGGCCTGCATTTTGCCGGAGGTATTTTCACTAACCTGACGCGCGACCATCTGGACTATCATAAAACGGTGGAGAACTACCTGAAGGCCAAGAAGAAGTTCTTCGACGACATGCCTAAGAATGCCTTCAGTCTGACTAATTTGGACGATAAGAACGGACTGGTGATGACACAAAACACCCGTTCGCATGTATATACTTACTCGTTGCGCAGTTTGAGTGATTTCAAGGGTCGTGTATTGGAGTCGCATTTTGAAGGTATGTTGCTCGATTTCAACAATCATGAAGTGGCTGTTCAGTTTATAGGACGTTTCAATGCCTCCAACCTGTTGGCAGTATTTGGTGCTGCTGTCTTGTTGGGCAAGAAAGAAGAAGATGTGCTGGTAGCGCTAAGTACCCTGCATCCGGTAGCTGGTCGTTTCGATGCAGTTCGTTCATCTGGCAAAGGCTTTACAGCGATTGTCGACTATGCCCATACACCCGATGCGCTGGTCAATGTGCTGAATGCCATTCACGGTGTGTTGGAAGGGAAAGGTAAAGTTATCACTGTGGTAGGAGCCGGCGGAAACCGCGACAAGGGCAAGCGTCCCATCATGGCAAAAGAAGCCGCCCGCTTGAGCGATCGCGTCATTATTACAAGTGATAATCCTCGTTTTGAGGAACCGCAAGATATTATTAATGACATGCTGGCCGGTCTCGATAAAGATGACATGCAGAAAACGCTCAGTATTGTTGATCGTCGCGAGGCTATCAAGACTGCTTGTATGCTGGCGCAGCCCGGAGATGTTGTATTGGTAGCTGGTAAGGGACATGAAAACTATCAGGAAATAAAGGGTGTGAAACATCATTTTGATGATAAGGAGGAACTCAAGAAGATTATGAACTGAAGACTGATTGTTAATTGTACATTGTAAATTATTCATTGTCATGTTATACTACTTATTCCATTGGCTCGACCAATATGACTTCCCTGGTGCAGGTATGTTTGGTTACACGTCGTTTCGTGCGTTGATGGCTATCATTCTGGCTCTGCTCATTTCCACTATCTGGGGAGATAAATTTATTCATCTGCTGAAACGAAAGCAGATTACTGAAACTCAGCGTGATGCTAGCATTGATCCTTTTGGTGTGAATAAGGTAGGTGTACCTAGTATGGGAGGAGTCATTATTATTTTTGCTACTCTTATTCCTTGTTTGTTATTGGGTAAGTTGGAAAATATCTACATGATACTGATGCTTATCACCACCGTCTGGTTGGGTTCACTGGGTTTTGCTGATGATTACATTAAGATATTCAAAAAGGACAAGGAGGGGCTGCACGGAAAATTCAAGATTATTGGCCAGGTGGGGCTTGGCTTGATTGTGGGGTTAACTCTCTATCTTAGTCCACAAGTTGTTATTCGTGAGAATATTGAAATGGAACAACCGGATGGACAGATAGAAGTTGTTCATGCTGCCAAGGAAATCAAGGCTACACAAACCACTATTCCGTTCTTTAAGAGTAATAACTTGGATTATGCTGATCTCATGGGTTTTCTAGGTGAGCATGCGCAGACTGCCGGATGGATATTATTCGTTCTTGTTACTATCTTTGTAGTTACAGCTGTAAGTAATGGCGCGAATTTGAATGACGGTATGGATGGCATGGCAGCTGGTAATTCGGCTATCATAGGATTGACATTAGGTATATTGGCTTATGTGTCTAGTCATATTGAGTATGCTGGTTATTTGAATATTATGTATATTCCTGGCTCAGAAGAGCTGGTAATCTTTGTTTGTGCTTTCATTGGTGCACTTATTGGTTTTCTATGGTACAATGCTTATCCAGCACAGGTATTTATGGGTGATACAGGTAGTCTCACCATTGGAGGTATCATTGCTGTTTTTGCTATCATTATCCACAAGGAATTACTGATTCCTATTCTTTGTGGAGTATTTTTGGTAGAAAATCTTTCGGTTATTTTGCAAAGAGTTTATTATAAAGCTGGTAAGCGGAAAGGAGTTAAACAACGTTTGTTCAAACGTACACCGATACACGATCATTTCCGTACCGGTATGAACCTGATAGAGCCGGGATGTCGTGTTGTATTTACCAAACCAGAACAGCTGTTCCATGAATCGAAGATTACCGTTCGTTTTTGGATTGTGACCATCATTTTGGCAGCTATTACTATTATTACGTTGAAGATCAGATAATATAGATATGAACAGAATTGTAGTTTTGGGAGCCGGCGAAAGCGGCGCAGGTGCTGCCGTGCTGGCAAAAGTGAAAGGTTTCGACACTTTTGTTTCAGACATGGGTGCCATCAAGGACAAGTACAAAGAACTGTTGAACAAGTATGATATTCCTTGGGAAGAAGGTGAACATACGGAAGAAAAGATTCTGAATGCCAATGAAGTCATCAAGAGCCCGGGTATTCCTAATGATGCTCCGCTGATATTGAAGTTGAAAGCGCAGGGTACGCCTGTCATTTCCGAGATAGAGTTTGCCGGACGTTATACGAATGCCAAAATGATTTGTATTACAGGATCGAACGGAAAGACGACAACCACTTCACTCATTTATCATATATTTAAGAGTGCCGGAATGAATGTCGGCTTGGCTGGTAATATTGGAAAAAGTTTGGCTTTGCAGGTTGCTACCGAGCAGTATGACTACTATGTTATTGAGTTGAGTAGCTTTCAATTGGATAACATGTATAAGTTCCGCGCTAATATTGCTGTACTAATGAACATTACTCCCGACCATCTGGATCGTTACGATCACTGTATGCAAAACTATGTAGATGCTAAATTCCGCATTACTCAGAATCAGACGGAAGAAGACGCCTTTGTTTATTGGAATGATGACCCCATTATTCGTCGCGAGTTAGCTAAACATGGGCTAAGGGCACAGTTATATCCTTTTTCTGCTGTTAAGGAAGATGGAGCTATTGCCTATGTGGAAGATGGAGAGGTGGAAATCAATACACCTATCGCTTTCAACATGGAGCAAGAAGAACTGGCCTTGCGCGGTACGCACAATCTGTATAATTCGCTGGCTGCTGGCATCTCGGCCAACCTGGCAGGCGTGAAGAACGAAGACATTCGGAAGGCCTTATCCGACTTTCAGGGAGTTCCTCACCGATTGGAAAAAGTTGCTACAGTACGTGGGGTACATTTTATCAACGATTCGAAAGCTACTAACGTTAACTCTTGCTGGTATGCCCTGCAAAGTATGACGACCAAGACTGTGTTGATATTGGGTGGAAAGGATAAAGGTAACGATTATAAGGAGATAGAGGATTTGGTGCGTGAGAAGTGTTCGGCATTGGTGTACTTGGGCTTGCATAACGAAAAGTTGCACGATTTCTTCGATCGTTTGGGACTGCCGGTAGCCGATGTACAGACTGGTATGAAGGATGCTGTAAACGCTGCCTACCATCTGGCCAAAAAAGGGGAAACAGTGTTGCTGAGTCCATGTTGTGCTTCGTTTGATCTCTTCAAGAGCTACGAAGATCGTGGTGATCAGTTCAAAGCATGCGTACGAAGTTTATAAACTGTTTTAAAACGAGATACGGACATCTTAAAATAGAATAACGTGGATCTATTAAAAAGCATATTCAAAGGTGACAAGGTGATATGGATTATCTTCTTGGTGCTCTGTCTTATTTCTATTACAGAAGTGTTTTCCGCAGCGTCTACACTTACTTATAAAAGTGGCGACCATTGGGGACCGATTACCCAACACACGATTCTGCTTTCCATTGGGGCATTGATTGTTGTGTTTGTGCATAATATTCCTTATAAATGGTTTCAGGCACTTCCATATCCCCTGCTGTTGGTTTCGGTTGTGCTATTGCTCTTTGTTATGATTACAGGTATTGTGACAGGTGACCGTATTAATGGCGCTGCCCGTTGGATGACTTTCATGGGGGTACAATTTCAGCCCTCAGAATTGGCTAAAATGGGTGTCATTATGGGAACGGCTGTAATTTTGTCGCATGGACAAGATGAATCGGGAGCATCCCCTAAAGCTTTTAAGCGCATCATGATCATGACATGTATTGTTTGTGGTCTTATTTTGCCGGAGAATTATTCAACTGGTGTATTGCTTTTTGGTACCGTTTATTTGATGATGTTTATCGGACGCGTACAAGCTAAAAAACTGATATTACTGGGAGGAGGTTTGATTGGTGCAGTAGTACTGTTTGTGTCTTTTTTATTGGCTACACCTAATGATACATTGGAAAAGATTCCAATGGGACATCGTTTTACTACGGTGAAAGCACGCATTGTTGATTTTGCTTATGCTAAGGAAGTGCCTGCTGCAAAGTTTGATATTGATGGGGATGCTCAGGTAGCTCATGCTCGTATTGCAGTAGCTACCAGTCATGTTATCGGAAAAGGACCTGGTAATTCAGTCCAGCGCGACTTCCTTAGTCAAGCTTATTCAGATTTTATTTATGCTATTATTATTGAAGAACTGGGGCTTATTGGTGGTATTGTTGTCGTTTTTCTTTATATTTGTCTGTTGATACGTGTAGGACGTATTGCTAAGAAGTGCGACCGAACTTTTCCGGCCTTTTTGGTCATTGGTATAGCTCTTTTGCTAGTGACGCAGGCTTTGTTCAATATGATGGTAGCTGTAGGTTTAGCACCTGTTACAGGACAGCCGTTGCCACTTATTAGTAAAGGAGGTACCTCGACTTTTATTAACTGTGCTTATATTGGTATGATACTTAGTGTCAGTCGATATACTTCTCAGTTGGAAGAACAGAAACAACATGATGCTCAGATTCCGATGCAAGTGGAAGCTGCTGTTGCAGATGTCGCGTCTGTTCAGGTTCAGGGAGAGGCAGAAGAACCCACTTCAAAACTGTTAAACAGTGACAGTGAATTCAATTAGAAGAAGAATCCAAAAACAAAGGTGAAAATGAAGGATTACATTAATAATAAGGCTCCGCGTATTATTATCAGCGGTGGTGGTACAGGAGGACATATTTTCCCAGCTGTATCTATAGCCAATGCTATTCGTGAGTTGTGTCCCGAGGCTGAAATCCTTTTTGTAGGTGCGGAAGGAAGGATGGAGATGCAACGTGTGCCCGATGCCGGTTATCGTATTATTGGTTTACCGGTAGCAGGGTTTGACCGTCAGCATTTATGGAGGAACTTCTCTGTGATCCTTAAATTATTGCGTAGCCAATGGAAAGCACGCAAGATTATCAAGGAATTTCGTCCGCAAGTAGCGGTGGGTGTAGGTGGATATGCTAGTGGTCCTACATTGAAGACTGCAGGTATGATGGGTATACCAACTTTGATACAAGAGCAGAACTCTTACGCCGGAGTTACCAATAAATTATTGGCTCAGAAGGCAGATCGCATTTGCGTGGCTTATGAAGGCATGGAAAAGTTTTTTCCTTCTGAGAAGATTCTATTAACAGGGAATCCTGTAAGACAATCGTTGCTAGATAATCAGATTACACGTGAAACTGCTGCTTCTGCATTTGGTTTTAATCCTAATTTGAAGACAGTGCTTGTATTAGGTGGAAGTTTGGGAGCACGTACTATCAATCAGACGTTGGCGGCAGGGTTAGCGCTTATGAAAGCACATCCTGAGGTGCAGTTTATTTGGCAAACAGGTAAGATATATATAGATCAGGTAAAAGCTGCCATTACTGCTTTTACGGGAGAAGCTGTGCGCAATGCGCGAGTAGGTAGTATTCCTAACTTGTATGTGACGGACTTCATTAAGAATATGAATAATGCCTATACGTTGGCTGATTTGGTTATTTCACGTGCTGGGGCAGGTTCTATTTCAGAGTTCTGTCTCTTGGGTAAGCCGGTTATTCTTGTTCCTTCGCCTAATGTGGCTGAGGACCATCAGACAAAAAATGCGTTGGCATTGGTCAACAAGGATGCTGCTCTTTATGTGAAAGATGCCGAAGCGCAGGAAAAGTTGCTTGATACGGCTCTAGAGACCGTTGCAGATGATGAATTATTGAAGCAATTAAGTATAAATATTGCAAAGTTGGCTTTGCCTGACTCTGCTCGTATTATTGCTGAAGAAGTGTTGAAATTGATAAAATGAAGCATATTATTATGAATATAGAAACTATACAATCCGTTTATTTTGTGGGTGCTGGAGGGATCGGAATGAGTGCTTTGATACGTTACTTCCTTTCACTGGGCAAACGTGTGGCTGGATACGATCGTACACCCAGCGAACTGACAGCACGGCTTGTGGAAGAAGGAGCGGTTATTCATTATGAAGAAGATGTTAATCAAATACCAGAATGGTGTAGAGATGCAGCTACAACTTTGATTGTCTATACTCCGGCTATTCCCAATGAACATGCTGAATTGAATTATTTCCGTACGAACGGTTTTGAGATACACAAACGTGCTCAAGTATTGGGTATTATTACACGTAGCAGCAAGGCTCTTTGTGTAGCTGGTACACATGGTAAGACCACAACTAGTACGATGGCTGCACATTTACTTCAACAATCGCATGTAGGTTGTACTGCTTTTTTAGGAGGTATTTCAAAAAATTACGGTACTAATTTATTGTTGTCGCAGGAGAGTCCTTATACGGTTATTGAAGCTGATGAGTTTGATCGTTCTTTTCACTGGTTGTCACCTTATATGAGTGTCATTACTGCTACTGACCCTGACCATTTGGATATTTATGGCACTCGGGAGGCATATTTGGAAAGTTTTCGTCACTACACAACACTTATTCAACCAGGAGGAGCACTCATTCTTCACGAAGGACTTGCCTTGCAGCCCGATGTGCAGTCTGGTGTCAAGGTTTATACTTACAGCCGCGATCACGGCGACTTCCACGCTGAGAACATCCGTATTGGCGGAGGTGAAATTTATGTGGACTTTGTGGCGCCTGATACGCGTATCTGTGATGTTCAATTGGGAGTACCTGTCAGTATCAATATAGATAATGGTGTGGCTGCTATGGCATTGGCTCATTTGAATGGGGTTACTGATGAAGAAATTAAGCGAGCCATGGCCAGTTTTCGTGGTGTAGATCGCCGTTTTGATTTTAAGCTGAAGACAGATCGTATTGTTTTTCTCAGTGACTATGCCCATCATCCGGCGGAAATTGCTCAAAGTGTACGATCTATTCGTGAATTATATCAGGATAAGAAGATAACGGCTATTTTCCAACCTCATCTCTATACACGTACGCGCGATTTTTATCATGAGTTTGCAGATAGTCTTTCGTTGCTTGACGAGGTGATTCTTACTGATATTTATCCTGCTCGTGAAGAGCCTATTCCAGGCGTTAGTAGCCAGCTTATTTATGATCAATTACGTCCTGGTATTGAAAAGTGCCTTTGTCGTAAAGAAGATGTACTTGCTTTGCTTGAAACAAAGGATATCGAAGTTCTGATTGTACTAGGTGCTGGTGATATGGATAACTATGTCCCTCAAATTACTCGTTTGTTGGAACAACGGTGTTAACAGATATATACGTAGCAAATTCATTTGAGTGTTATAATTGCGGATACAGTCAAGACATCAGAAATAACGAAGAAATATGATAAGAAGAATTTTACTGACAATTGTCCTGTTATTGGTCAGCGCCTATCTGATTGTAGCCGTTACCGCTTTTAATCGGAAACCTAAAGCGGCTGTTTGTTCCGATTTGGAATTGGTTATTAAGGATACTGTTTACGCTGGCTTCATTACCAAGAAGGAGGTTTTGTCCATGCTTCGCAAGGAAAAGCTTGATCCTGTAGGTCGCGATTTGGATGAAGTACGTACAGATCGTCTCGAGGAGGTTTTATCTGCTCATCCGCTTATCGATCGTGTAGAGTGTTACAAAACTCCCAGTGGGAAAGTATGTACAGAGGTTAGTCAACGTATTCCCATCATGCGTGTTATGAGCAGTCGTGGCAATAATTATTATTTGGATAACAAAGGAACAATTATGCCTCCTGGTGCAAAATGTGTGGCTCATGTCCCTTTGGCTACGGGACATATAGAAAAGTCTTTTGCCATGGAGAAATTATATAAGTTTGGTGTATTTTTGCAGCAGAATCCTTTTTGGGATGCTCAGATTGAACAAATTTATATTTGTGCAGATCAGACTGTTGAACTCGTGCCTCGTGTAGGCGACCATCTCATATATTTGGGTGAATTAAAGGACTATGATCGCAAGTTGGACCGTCTTAAGGAATTCTACCAAAAAGCCCTAAATAAAGTGGGATGGAATAAATATTCACGTATTAATGTAGAGTTTGATAACCAGATTATTTGCACCAAACGAGATTGAATACAGGAAAGATTAATAAAACAATAATAATGGAGATATATGGCAACAACAGAATTCATCGCAGCCATTGAGCTCAGTTCTTCTAAGATTTCCGGCATTGCTGGACGCAGGAACAGTGACGGAAGTATTCAAGTGTTGGCCTATGCCACTGAGGAGGCATCCTCTTTTGTTCGCAAAGGGGCTGTTTATAACATTGGTAAAGCTGCACAGGCATTGACTACTATCATTAACCGGCTGGAAGATCAACTCAAAAGCCCTATTGCGAAAGTCTATGCTGGTATTGGTGGGCAGTCTTTACGTACTGTCAAAAATGTCGTGAGCCGCACACCTGAAGCAGAAGTTATTTCGCAGGAACTTATCGATACCCTTTGTGACGAAAACCTGGCTTGTCCCATTGTCGACATGGATATTCTCGACGTGGCGCCACAAGAATATAAGATAGACAATAATCTTTATGCTGATCCTGTAGGTGTTACCGGTAAATTTATTACTGGACAGTTCCTTAATATCATGGCTCGTTCTTCGCTCAAGAAGAATCTTGAATTGAGTTTTGAACAAGCTAAGATTGAGTTTGCTGACCTGCTAACAGCTCCCACTGCTTTGGCTCAAGCTGTCTTGACGGAGAATGAGCTTCGTTCAGGGTGTGCGCTTATTGATTTGGGTGCAGACACCACTACAGTTATGGTTTATAAAAATAATATCTTACGTTATCTTAGTGTGATTCCTTTAGGTGGTAGTAACATCACCCGTGACATCACCACCTTGAAAATGGAAGATGAAGAGGCTGAAAAGTTAAAACTTAGCTATGGAGATGCTCTTTACAAAGAAGACGAAGAGACGGAAACGCCTGCTGCGTGTACAACAGAAGATGGACGGAGTATTCTTCTTACGGAGTTGAACGAGATTGTTGCTGCACGTACAGAAGAAATCTTGGCTAATGTTTGGAATCAACTTCAGCTTTCTGGTTATGAAGACAAGCTTTTAGCCGGTATTGTGCTGACTGGAGGTACTTCCAATTTGCGTAATATTGAAGGCGCGATGCTTAAGGTTTGTAAGGTAAGTAAAATTAGAATTGCTTCTTCTGTTCAGGAAACGATCCGTGGCTATAATGAGCAGATTAAGAAAAACGGAACACAAAATACCCTTTTGGCTTTGCTCATTGCTGGTAAGGATAACTGTTGCTTACAGGAAGAACCACATCCTGTACAATCCGGGCCAGTTAAACCAACCGATATGTTTAAGGATGATGAAACTCTGAAAACTCAGGAAGAAGAGAACCGTCGTAAACGTGAAGAGGAGGAGAAGAAGAAGAAGGAGGAAGAGAAACGTAAGAAGGAAGAAGAGAAACGGAGAAAAGAACAGGAAAGAAAGAATAAATCAAACTGGTTCAAGTCCAAGATTGATACTTTGACCAAAGAATTGTTTGACGATGATAAGATGTAACCATTAAAAGCAGATAGCATATGGACGATATAATTAAAGATTTTGGTTTCGCTACCGATTCACCGAAGATTATCAAAGTCATCGGAGTAGGGGGAGGAGGCGGTAATGCTGTTAACCACATGTATCGTGAAGGTATCCACGATGTAGCCTTCGTGGTATGTAATACTGATCGTAAAGCTCTTGAGGAATCCCCCGTTCCTGTAAAGCTCCAGCTGGGACACGAAGGACTGGGAGCAGGTAATCGCCCGAATAAGGCTAAAGAAGCTACCGAAGAAAGTATTGAGGAAGTAAAGGATATGCTGAACGACGGTACGAAGATGGTTTTCATCACTGCAGGTATGGGAGGAGGAACAGGTACAGGAGCTGCACCGACTATTGCTCGTATCGCCAAGGAAATGGACATCCTCACCGTGGGCATCGTTACCATTCCCTTCCGCTGGGAGGGTGATAAGAAGATTGACCAAGCCCTAGACGGAGTCGAGGAAATCAGTCGTCATGTCGATGCCCTGCTGGTTATCAATAATGAGAAATTAGGTGAGATATATTCTGATCTTTCTGTGACCAGTGCTTTTGCCAAAGCCAATGACACGTTACTTATCGCAGCCAAAAGCATTGCTGAAATCATTACTATGCGAGGTATTATCAACCTTGACTTTAATGATGTAAAAACCGTGATGAAAGACGGAGGTGTAGCTATTATGAGTACCGGATATGGCGAAGGGGAAAATCGTGTAAGCGAAGCCATTAAGAATGCTCAGCATTCACCTCTGCTTAATAACAATGATATTTTCAACTCGAAAAAGGTGCTGCTTAATATCTCCTATAGCCCTGATCATGAATTGATGATGAGTGAGATGGATGAAATAAAGGATTTTATGAATCGCTTCAATCGTGATTTTGAAACAAAATTCGGCATGGTGGAGGATAAGGAATTAGGCGAACGTGTAAAAATCACTCTCCTTGCTACAGGTTTTGGTATTCAAGATATCCACATGCAGGAGATGGACGCTCGTTTGAGTCAACGTAGTGCTGAAGAACAGCAGCGCCTGGCCGAACTGGAGGAAGAGGAAGAACAACGTCGTACACGCCGTGAAACCTACTATGGAAAGGATGCAAATAACCGTGCACAACGTACACGTCGTCGTCATCTTTATATATTCTCTCCTGAAGATTTAGATAATGCAGAAGTGGTGGCAATGGTTGAGAATTCGCCTACTTATTTACGTGATAAGACTACGCTGAATGCTATCAAGGCTAAGGCTGAGGAACAAAATCAGCAAGCTGCTCAAGAGGCTGGAGGTACAGAAGATGGTGGAATTATCAGTTTTGTATAAATTCGATTATTAATTAAAACTTATATTGATACAATGGATTTATTTGAGAAAGTCAGCGAAGACATTAAAACCGCAATGAAGGCCAAGGACAAAGTGGCCCTTGATACTTTGAGAAATATTAAGAAAGTGTTTCTGGAAGCCAAAACAGCTCCGGGTGCTAATGATATTCTGACAGACGATGCTGCATTGAAAATCATTCAAAAACTGGTGAAACAGGGTAAGGATGCCGCTGAAATCTATGTACAACAAGGACGTCAGGATTTGGCTGATGGTGAATTGGCACAGGTAAAAGTTATGGAAGCTTATCTGCCTAAACAGATGACTCCTGAAGAACTGGAAGCTGCCTTGAAAGAAATCATTGCCGAGGTAGGTGCTACAAGCGGCAAGGACATGGGTAAAGTGATGGGCGTGGCCAGCAAGAAGTTGGCCGGATTGGCTGAAGGCCGTGCCATTTCTGCTAAAGTAAAAGAATTGCTAGGATAATTCTTCTTCCAGGTAAAGTGAAGCCCGTTATCTTCGTTTAGGATCTCGTATAGGAGTCGGACGAAAATAACGGGCTTTTATTGTGTGATGTCATTAATTCCCGTCGGGTTTCTCTATTTCCGTAAAGGGAGAATCATCCCAATGGAAATTGTCGGGATTGTCGGGATGAGCAGGATCGAAAGTAGGGAATGGCTTCAAATGACGTGCCAAATCCGGTACTTGTGTTTTCAGTCCTTCTACGATGCAGCGGGCTATCTCGTAAGCGCCATAGGGATTGAAATGGGTATTGTCTGCGAAATCCTGTGTCTGGCCTGGGTAGGAGCCTGCAGGATAGTGAACAAAAGCACGTTTCGAAGGTTCTACACCCATAGCTTCATAGAGTGTGCGGGTCATTTCGTTTAAATCAATCAATGGCACATTTTCCTTCTCAGCCAGCCAACGCATAGCTTCAGGATAGTCTTCATGAGTATCGCGAATGTAGCCGTCGGGATCAAAAGATCGTCGCTGGGTTGGTGTTACTAAAACAGGATGTGCACCACGTAGGCGAGCTTCGTCAATAAAAGTCTTCAGGCTGGTCATGAATGAATAGTAGGCACCTTTACCCGGACCTTTTTGTTTTTGGTCATTGTGGCCGAATTCCATGAACAGGTAGTCGCCCTTTTTCATTTGACTCAAGGCTTTTTTTAATCGACCGGCGGCAATAAAGGTATTGGCACTTTCGCCACTTTCTGCATAGTTGGCTATACAAACATTGGTGTCAAAAAAGTAGGGAATCATTTGTCCCCAGCTAGCCCATGGTTCGTTATCCTGATCGACAACAGTACTGTTACCGCAAAGGAAGACGGTAGTGACTGTTGTGTCGGCAGGTTCTATGGTAATGCTTTCACACACAGGTGCACTACCGTTGAATTCTAAAGTCAGTTTGTCGTCCCAGTTCAATTTCCGTTTTTCTCTGGGCTTTATGCGTACGTATTCGTTGCCATCGATGTGGGTATTCCGTTTGTTGACAATAAAAGTACGTTCAATAAATTCTTTCTTTTTGGTTGGTACGCTTTCGATGAACAAACGGCGTGATTCTGCTCTGACAGTAGTAATGCCTGCTTGCTTGCGGCTGCCTAAACGGACAGTTACCTTATAATTCCCATCGGGTACACGAACTGAAAAGAAAAACGGTGATTTACTGTCTTTGGTAGGGGTTTCTACCAGATCATAGCCGTAGCCTGTTTCTTCACTGTAGCGTGGAGCTTCGTCCAGAAGATAGGTCTTCGTTCCGGTTTGAGCCGTCGCCGACAACCCAAGTCCTAATAGGGGAATCCATAAATACTTTTTCATCATATTATTATCTCAGTCTATTGATTATACTTCTAAGTTATTAAAATACTTTTTTAGGTTTTAGTTCGTCAGGTGAATCTTTGGTATAAGAGTTTACTGCCCCGGCTTCTTTGGTAAATAGTTGTCCGATTTGTTCGGGTGATACTTTAAAGGCTGGTCGGAAATTGTCAGAGTTCATATAATTGTAGACAGCTTTCCGTAGTTGACGGGCCACAACACGTTCGTCCGGCTGAGAAGTCAGATCTAATGTCGTCATTATCAGTCGTCCGTTCAATACTTTTGCTTCGAAAAGCACACCGATCTTACGGCTGATAAACCAGGTGTCAATACTTTGTACCAAAGGTTGGAAATCTGCAGGAAAATCGGTGAACTGCATGACAGGAGCACGGTTCAGCAACTCCCACCACTGCAGGTTGCTATGGTATTCAGTCGGAAATTCTCGAAACAGAGGATGATACTCGTTCACAAAAATACCGGTGGTATGTGGAGGACGCATCTTGAACCAGGATGTATTCCAAAATACAGGTGTAAAATATTGCTGTACTTCTTTGCCATATTTTACATTACGTCCAGCTGTAATCAGTACTTTGCCACCTTCTTTTAATATTGTAAGAGCCTTTGCGTCCAATGTATCTGTTGTGTAAACATCGCCTTCGGTCACTTCAATTTGAGCAGGATATATCCAGAAGTCCCAGTCGTTGACGGCTTCGGTGCCCTCAATACGTACCTCAAGGTTCAGTTTACGAGGCGTATCAATATCTGTTAGCGGAAATTCCACGTGACCAAGGGAATAAAGATTGCCAATGGGGATATCTTTGCGGTTTATGATGCCACGGGTATATACTTTCCCATAAGTATCTTGTATGATATAGGTGATTTCTGCGTTTGTTAATGGAGTTGGACCGAAGTGGGACACTTCAATATCAGCTCGAAAAGTTTCTGCGTTTGTATAAGTGAACTTCGGGATGCGTGCTAAGGGAACAGTAGGACTACAGAAGCGACGGAAAGCAGGGGCGTCAATGTAGCCTTTTTCGTCGAAGAAGGCATCTAGAATACCTACCAAAGCTGTACCTTGGCCGGTATAGTCATTGAGTGCCAATAACTGGAAGCCTGCATAATCGGGAGTACGCATGGTTTTTTCTATTTCATGCTTGTAGCAGAGGGCTTGCAGTTTGCCTGAAGCCATCATAAAGTCATGTCCCAGTCCTTCCATGTTGTTTTCGCGCAGTAAATCTTGGAAGATCTCAAAGTTCCGTGCTTTGTTTACACCTGTGTATTTCCGTATCTCGTTGAAATTGGGGAAGGCGCACCACTGTCCCGTCTCATGTGATACAAAAGGCTGGCTGACAGTATCGATGTTAGCTCGGAAGTCTGACATGCTTTCGGGTTGTTGTTTGGCCCATGGCACTCCACGTGCTCCTGCTTTGACGTGATATTGATTGCGTGGTTGCCATTGCCAGCTTCCACCCACAGAAGCACCAGTATATACACGGCGCGGATCAGTCTTTTCCCAGAAGTCTACAAACTGGGTAACCCATTCTACCCATCGGCCCGAGGGCTCGTTTCCGCAGGCCAGCATACAGAAGGAGGCATGATTGCCATACGCCTTGGTCAGGGCAATGGTTTCGTCCATCAGATATTTATCAATCGGTTGTCCCAGTCCCAGTTTCGGACCGTGATTGGGCCAGCTGGGACCTTCCGGTTGTAGATAAAATCCTGTACGGTCTGCGGCTTGGAAAGCTGCTTCAGGCGGGCAGTAAGAATGGAAACGCATGTGGTTCAAACCATATTCGCGGCAGATACGGAATACGTGTTCCCATGATTCCACGTCCATCGGGGCGTATCCGGTCAGGGGGAATACACAATTTTCTACCGTACCGCGCAGCATTGTTTTTCGTCCGTTTACGTAGAACCACTTTCCTTCAATCTTGAATTCACGCATGCCGAATTCTACTTTTTTTGTTTCTGTTCCGTGTCGTCCTGTTATGGTAGCAGTTAGGCGATAGAGTGCAGGAGAGAATTCATCCCATGTCAGGAAGTCATCTCCCATTGGCAGTTCTGCTTCATAAGTATTTATGCCCTTCTTTGCTTTGATTTTCAGATTGATGGCAGGCACTTCATGTGTCTGTTCGGTATTGAAGCTTTGTGCGGAGAAGCTCATTTCAACAGTTTCTGTTGATGAAGCGTTCAAACTGAAGCGGACTAAAGCTTTTTTCTCTGCCAGATTGGGGTATACTTGTATATCTTCAAAGCAGGTTTTAGGAACACTTTGTAGTTCGATGCGTCCTACGATACCGTTCCAGTTACCTTGTGCCTGGTCGGTGATACTGTGTGAGTCTGGACCTACGTTGATCTCTTTGATGCGGTTGTCTACCCGGATACTTATTCGGCATTCTTTGCCTGGAGTTACAGCAGCGGTCAGGTCGTAGACGTGTGGTACACAGAGGCTGTTCTGCATCCCAATTTTTTTCTGTCCGATCCATACAGTCGTTTCGATATGAGGACGTTCCAAAAAGAGTACAATTCGTTGGCCTTTCCAGTTGGCAGGTACTTGTACTGTTTTCTGATACCAGGCTACTCCTACATAATGCTTGTCAGGAGTCAGGAAGAAGGGTAGTTTTACCTGTCCATCTATTCGATATTTTTCCATGTAGGGATTGAAGTAATAGGAGCTGTCATACAGGCTGCCTGTCCAGCGGGTACGTACTGTTACGTCGTCTCCCTTTAATTTTTCGGGCATACTGCCTGGCAGGTTAATATGGTCCGTTGTCAGTTCCTTGTCAAACCAACGTTCCTTTATCCCCGCGTCATCACGGTCTATCTGGAATTTCCAAGTTCCGGAAAGATCCAATGGATTGTTTTGTCCGGTGGCACCTGTTATGGAAGCCAATACAAGTAGAATACTTATTACAAAATGTTTCATGCGATATGGATTTAAGTTGTTGTTTTAGCTGTGTTTATTAGTCCTTTGAGAACGAGTGCTAAGTTACGGCATCTGTAGTGAATGCTAAATAGAAAAGCATACAGAAAGATGGAATAATGTACCGCTCAGGGACTGATGCAGAATAATTTTGTACAGAAATCCATGATTATGTCCGTTTCTCCAGCTGTTTTGTTGGGGAATGTCAGGCGTATGGGTTATCTTTGCATTATTGGACATAAACATGTATTATGAAAACAACAACTACTATGAAATCAACCATTATCTGCCTGTCCTTGCTTTGGGGGCTTGTTGCTGCATCGGCACAAACAGTAGCTTCACATTGGTTTGACGACAAGAACTTGACATTGACAGGTGTTTATTATTATCCCGAACATTGGGATGAAAGCCAGTGGGAACGTGACTTCAAGAAAATGCATGAATTGGGATTCGAATTTACTCACTTTGCAGAGTTTGCTTGGGCGCAACTGGAACCTCAAGAAGGTGTGTACGACTTTGCATGGTTGGACCGTGCTGTTGCTTTGGCTGCCAAGTATGATCTGAAGGTCATCATGTGTACCTCTACTGCTACACCGCCTGTATGGCTGAGTCGGAAATATCCTGAAATCCTGTTGCGAAATGAAGATGGAACTGTGCTTGATCATGGTGCCCGTCAGCACGCATCGTTTGCTTCACCGCTGTATCGTAAACTGGCTTACCGCATGATCGAACAGCTGGCACGCCACTATGGAAATGATTCGCGTATCGTCGGTTGGCAGCTGGACAATGAACCTGCTGTACAGTTCGATTACAATCCGCAGGCCGAACTGGCTTTTCGTAATTTCCTGCGCCAAAAATACGATAACGACATACACAAACTGAACGACGCCTGGGGGACGGCTTTCTGGAGTGAAGTTTATTCTTCTTTCGACGAAATCACGTTGCCTAAGCGTGTACAGATGTTTATGAATCATCATCAGATACTGGATTACCGTCGTTTTGCAGCCAAACAGACTAACGACTTTTTGAACGAGCAATGCTTGCTGATCAAGCAATATGCACATAACCAGTGGGTCACCACGAATTACATACCAAACTATGACGAAGGCCATATCGGCGGCAGTCCGGCTCTTGATTTTCAGAGCTATACCCGTTATATGGTTTATGGTGACAATGAAGGTATCGGTCGAAGGGGATATCGGGTGGGTAACCCGCTGCGTATTGCCTGGGCCAACGATTTCTTCCGTCCCATACAAGGTACTTATGGGGTGATGGAACTTCAACCCGGTCAGGTGAACTGGGGAAGTATTAATCCGCAACCTCTCCCTGGTGCTGTGCGTCTTTGGCTTTGGAGTGTTTTTGCCGGTGGAAGCGATTTCATTTGTACGTATCGTTACCGTCAGCCTTTGTATGGTACAGAGCAATATCATTATGGCATTGTAGGAACGGACGGCGTAACAGTGACGCCTGGTGGGAAAGAATATGCCACGTTTATGGAGGAAATACGCCAATTGCGTAAACAGTACCAGCCCCGTGAAAACAAACCGGCAGACTACTTGGCCCGTCGTACTGCCATTCTTTTCAATCCGGAGAATTGTTGGAGTATTGAGCGGCAGAAACAGAACGCTACGTGGAATACGTTGGGACATGTTGACAAATACTACCGTACGCTGAAATCTTTTGGGGCTCCGGTCGACTTTATCTCTGAAAGTAAAAACTTGGCTGATTATCCGGTCGTCATTGTACCTGCCTATCAGTTGGCAGATCCGGCATTGGTAGAACAGTGGAAGACTTATGTGGAGAATGGAGGTAACCTGGTCATTACTTGCCGTACGGCGCAGAAGGATCGTTATGGTCGTTTACCCGAAGCGCCTTTCGGTTCCATGCTTACACCACTGACTGGCAATGAAATGGAATTTTACGATTTGTTGTTGCCACAGGAACCGGGTGTTATCCAGATGGATGGGAAGGAATACCAGTGGAATACGTGGGGAGAAATCATAAAACCCGCAGAGGATGCTGAAGTATGGTGTACTTATACCCGTGAGTTTTACGAGGGGAAACCTGCCGTTACCTTCCGCAAAGTCGGCAAAGGAACCATTACATATGTCGGCGTAGACAGCCATGACGGAATGCTGGAAAAAGACATCCTGAAGAAGCTCTACGCTCGTCTTGACATTCCTGTCATGGACTTGCCCTACGGCGTGACTTTGGAATACCGCAACGGCATGGGTATTGTCTTGAACTATGCTGATGTTCCTTATACGTTCAACCTGCCCGAAGGAAGCAAAGTACTGATAGGAAGTACTGAAATTCCTACTGCAGGTGTGTTAGTCTTTGCTACGGCACCTGAAACGAGCTTTAAGAAATAACTCCTACAAATATGAAGATTATGAAGAAGTTTTTTATCAGCCTGTTGGCCAGTATATATAGCTTTTGGACGCTTCAGGCACAGGAAACCGCCTATTTGTTTTCATACTTTATCAACGACAGTCGTGACGGCTTACATTTGGCTTACAGTCGTGACGGCCTGAAGTGGACCGCCTTGAACAACGGAAAGTCCTACCTGGCACCTGCTGTAGGCAAGGACAAACTGATGCGTGATCCCAGTATCTGTCAGGCACCCGACGGGACGTTCCACATGGTATGGACTTCCAGCTGGACCGACCGGATCATTGGTTATGCATCTTCCAAGGATTTGATCAATTGGACCGAACAACGTGCCATACCTGTCATGATGCACGAACCGGAGGCGCACAACTGTTGGGCGCCTGAGTTATTTTACGATGAACCGACACAGACTTATTACATCTTTTGGGCCACGACTATTCCCGGACGGCACAAAGAAGTACCTACGAGCGAAAGTGAAAAGGGATTGAATCACCGTATCTATTACGTTACGACCAAAGACTTCAAAGAATTCTCGCCTACACAGATGTTCTTCAATCCCGATTTCAGTGTCATCGATGCGGCAATCGTCAAAGATAATAAGTCGCAAGATTTGATTATGGTCGTGAAGAATGAGAATTCGAACCCACCGGAGAAGAATCTTCGCATTACGCGCAGTCGGGACATCACCCATGGATTTCCTACGGAGGTATCGGCACCGATCACCGGTGATTATTGGGCAGAAGGTCCTGCTCCCTTGTTTGTGGGAGACACGCTTTACGTCTATTTCGACAAATACCGTGACCATCGTTATGGAGCCGTTCGTTCACTGGATCATGGAAAGACTTGGGAGGATATCTCTGACCAGACTTCTTTCCCACAAGGCATCCGTCACGGAACAGCTTTTGCTGTGGATGAGGCCGTGTTGGACAAACTCCTTCAGACAGCTAATCCAGAATGAGTGGAGCAGTAGATTTACTGCTCCTCCATTTCTTCTGTCTCTTCCTCTGTATCAGTCTCTCGTCCGAACGATCGATATTCCATTGGGGTAAAGCCTGTATGCTTCTTGAACAGGGAGAAAAAGTGTTCAGTAGACTTATAGCCCAGCAGGAAAGAGATTTCCTTTACAGAACGGGATGTGCCTACCAATAATTGTTTGGCCTTTCTGAGCTTCAGCTCCTGAAAATACTTGGCTGGGGCATAGCCGGTATAGTCCTTGAACACCTTTCGAAACCATGAATAGCTGATATTCAGTTTCATGGCCAGCTCTTCAGGATCTATGTCCTTGAAGATATTTTCGTTCATAATGATTTTCGCCTGCTCTATTTTCTGGTCTACATCTCCCATTTCGTAGATTTTGTTTTTCGAGATGGAGAGTATCATGCCGAGCATGTGCAGTACTACGCCGCCCAGATGTTGTTGTGCCGAGGTACGGTCGCTTTCGGCTATTTCCAATGCTTGTGAGAAGAGCGACACCAGTTCCTCGTTGAGCCCGACTTCCAAAATCTGGTTTTCTGGTGTGAAGAATCCGGCTCTCATCAGGTTGTCCACTACCGGGCCTTCGAACCCGATGTAGTATTCGTTCCATCCGGTCTGCATGTATGGGTGATACGTATGCCATTGACCGGGTAGCAGAAACATCATTCTTCCTTTGCACACCTGTCGTTCGCGAGTCGTTTCCGAACTGAACAGGCCGCGTCCTTTTGTTATATAGACTATTTGGTATTCATGCAGGATGCGTCCTTTTTGTGCATTGAAGAAATAACCCGAAGGATGATCTTTCAGCGGGTAGGGAGAGCCGGGTGGGATAGGCTGGAAACCGACCGTGTTAACCCACAGGCCAAACTTACGGTCCATGTCGTTTACGATCAGATACTTGAATTCCACTCCCAAATCATCAAAATTCTTAGTCATAACAGGTGTTTTTCGAGGTAAGCATGACACAAAGTTAGTCTTTTTCTGCTAAATGCCAAAAGCGGGACTTTGTTGTTTTATCCTTTAGATAGTTTTAAGAAGCCGTTCCATCAGAGGAATATGAAAGGTGAATGCTGGAGTGAAGCATTTGCTTTCACAAAAAGTCGTTGAATAACAAATACTTGCAAGCCTGTGAAAGCGTGAAGGCATTCTATTGGAATGAAACTTTCAAAGGTGTAGAACGACCTTTCACGTTGTCTGAAACAAGGCTTAGCTTCGTTTCGCAGACATCTACTTTAGCTCCGTAAACACCCACTTTGGCCTCATAAACATCTACTTTAGCTGCGTAAACACCTACTTTAAGACGGCGTTTTTATCGTCTATTCCTCTTCCCTATATTCCAACAAATCCCCCGGCTGGCAGTCGAGCACCTTGCAGATGGCTTCGAGGGTGGAGAAGCGCACGGCCTTGGCCTTCCCCGTCTTCAGGATGGAGAGGTTGGCGGGCGTGAGGTCTATCTTCTCCGCCAGCTCGCCCAGCGATATCTTGCGCCGGGCCATCATAATATCCAAATTCACAATAATAGGCATAGGCTACGTTCCTCCTGTTTAAATGGTTAAATCCTGTTCTTCCTTTATCTTCACGCCGACGGCGAATATCTCGGTGAAGAGGGCCAGCAGCAGATAGGGCAGCCAGGCGTACTCCAGCCCGCTATACACCACCTCGTAGCCGGGGATATCCACGTGGGCCGTCACATTGAGGTAGGAAGCGTAGCGCATCACCTCGAACGAAGCGGCAAACAGCAGGGTGCTGTAGATGAAGATGCGCATCCGCCGCACGTTCTTCCGGGTGAAGACGCTGCCCCGAAGCACGGCTATCACCAAACGGACAAGGCAGTAAATGCCATAAAGCACAAACAAGACCAGGATTACGGCAACAAACACACAGGCCATCTGTGCCACGGATGGCTCGATGTCGCTGTATCCCTCGATGCGTGTGGCCCAGTAAGGGGTCGCCGTACCGGTGGTTATACTCTGCAAGGTGTCGGGCACAAACGTGTCGGTGGGGCGCACCGGGAGGTCGATGTGTATGCTGTGTTCCGTTTTGTCTCCCGCAGCCTGCCAGCCGTCTGTCGCACCGCGGAAACCGTCTACCACGTCCTGCACCACGAAGGCCACGATGGCCAGCAGTGCCAATATCTTAATCTTCTTCATAACGCTTTCCTCCTTTCATCAAATGGTTAATTCCTGTTCTTCCTTCATGCGGATGCCGACGTTGAACAGGCTGGCGATGAACAACAGCAGCAGCCCCAGGACGAGATACGTCATGTCGCCCGAATGATTGCCCGCGTCCTCGTACACCAGGTTGACCACCACATTCTGTGCGATGCCGCCAAAGGTGGCCGCGCAGCCTATGAGGGTGATGTACAGCGCGTTCAGCCGGGTGAACACACGGCGGCGCTTCACCTCGCGCATGATGAGAAAGGTCAGCCACGCGCAGACGGCACACACCGCCAGGTTGACACTCCGCACGGCCAGCACCCAGCCGTCCGTCAGCGTGCCTTCGTGCCAGTCCATCACTGCCAGGAGCAGGCGCAGGGCTTCGGCCAGCGTACCGGCGCCGCAGGTGACGGCCAGGCATACCATGACAAACTCGCGTTCGCGCCTCTCGTCTTTCTCCGTCAATTCAGTCATCAGTTTCAGTTTCATATTTCATTCCTCCTATCTGTTATTATATCGTCAAGTCCTGTTCCTCTTTTATGCGAATGCCTACCTTGAACACAGACCCTATCAAAACAAAGAAAGCACCTAAAAGCAAGAACATATTGTGCATGAAAGCAACGGTTTCCACCGGAGAGACGAACTTCCATACTCCTAAGAAAGTACCATACGCCATCACCGCCAGTCCTATGAACTGCACTAAGCGGGCATTCTCGTATATGAAAACACGTTTGTGCTTCAGGTTATAAACTATCTTGAAGATAAGGGCTGCACAGAATATTATGAGCAGCATGGATACACTTTCCGGAACCATCTGCCAGATGAAAGTGTCCGTATCGTCCTTTCCCAACTCGTAAGCCAATGTGATATTATGAAAGGTACTACTCATAAACACAAAGGCGCAAAATACTAACAATACCTCTATCAGACGTTTCTCGTTCTTCTGTAAAGGGCTATTCTTCTGTAACATAGTTATCCTCCTATCTGTTATTATATCGTCAAGTCCTGTTCTCCCTTCTTATTCTTATCCGCAGCCAGCTCCGTCCACCACGTGGTGTGGCGCTTCATCCACCGGTAGTAGGCGTACTGCCAGGCGTAAAGCCACACCATCGCGCCGTAGATGCGCACCCACTTCCAGTCAGGCCCCCGCAAGTCCAGCACGCCGAGGGTCACGAAGAAGAACACGGCCGTGGAAAGCATCAGTACCAGCATCAGGCCGACGACGTAACACGTCCAGGCTACCCATTTATTCTTTGTATGTAGTATCTTATTCATCATTTCGTAAATAGTTGATTTATTGATATATAGTTGAACCAGATTTTTTTCAAAGCCTGGTTCATCGTGAACCAAAGTCAGGTTCGGGGTGAACCAAAGTCAGGTTC
>ULVG01012480.1_pt1 | contig 26590 bp, 18 predicted proteins | sample 1959221 | NCBI WGS metagenome assembly ULVG01 (sample SAMEA4835780, study PRJEB28245) | human gut metagenome | biome: gut microbiome; material: fecal sample | place: Denmark | collected 2008
TCCGAAGCGTCCTCGTGGATAATCTCTTCGGAATATCTAAGACATTCGAGTCGATATTAAGAGAAGATAAGATTACCCTAAGGAGGAAAACAGATGAGAGAATTTTTAAAGCCTGACTTCAAGGTCAACTCATTCGATGTCAAGAAGGATTATGGTCGCTTTGTGTTGGAAAATCTTGAGAGAGGCTTTGGAATAACACTTGGCAACGCTTTGCGTAGAGTGCTTTTGTCCTCAATTCCTGGAACTGCCGTTTATCGTGTAACTATCCAGGGTGCAAGACATGAATTTTCAGCCCTTGAAGGTGTTGTAGAGGATGTTACAACTATCATTCTCAATCTTAAAGGATTGGTCATCAAGATGGACAACGAAGATGACAATGCGGCTGAATATTTGAAATTGGAAGTAGTCGGAACTAGCGACGGAGATACTACTGTCACTGCTGCAGACATTTATTGCCCCGGCGGTGTACACATCCTCAATCCAGATTTGGTTATCGCCCATGTCGCTCCTAAAGGCTCATTATCAATGACTATTTCTGTTCGTAATGGTAGAGGTTATGTCTCTAGCGATGAGAACAGACTTAAGTATGATTACAGTCCCGAAGGAGACAGCTTCCCAATTCCTGTCGATTCTTCTTTCTCACCTATCGAGAAGGTTAACTATTCAGTTGAGCCTTGCCGTGTCGGACACGCTTCCGACTACGATCGCTTGGTGATGGAATTTTGGACTAACGGAGCAATCAATCCTCAAGATGCCATTGCTTTGGCTGCCCAAATCCTCATCGCCCACTTCGAATTGTTTAGCGAATTACCTTCATCAGCTGAGAAATCAGCTCCTGAAATTTTCGCTGACAAGAAGACTGATAAGAAGGGCGAGAACGAGGAGAAGCCTATCGAGGAAATCGAGCTTTCCGTCCGTTCGTATAACTGCTTGAAGAGAGCAGGAATCTCTACAGTCGGTGAGTTGTGTGCTAAGACTGAGGAAGAGATGATGAAGGTTAGAAATCTTGGAAAGAAATCCTTGAAAGAAGTTAAAGAAAAGCTTATTTCCATGGGTCTCCATTTCAAGAATGACAATAACTAAGGAGATATAAAATGAAAACCACAGGAAGACATAACGTACACGGTAAAGGTGGTGTCCGTTTTAAAGCTGCTTGGACCAAGTCCAAGGAAGAGTCAATGCTTAGAAATTTGGCCACTTCTTTGATTGTAAACGGCTCTATCACTACCACTTTTGCTACCGCCAAGAAGCTTCAAAAGCTTGCTGACCGTTTGGTCACCTACGCCAAGAAGGGAGACCTTCACGGCCGTCGTTTGGCAGCTAGATATGTCCGTGATGTTTGGGCAGACGAGAAGACAAAGAAGACTGCTTTGCAAGTTCTTTGCGATGATCTCGCCCCTAAGTACAAGGACAGAAATGGTGGATACACCAGAGTCTTGAAGGCTGGAAATCGTCGTGGCGACAACGCCCCGATGGCTTTGATTGCTTTCGTTGACTAACCGACTTACTCTACATAACTTTGTCTACTAACTAAATCCTTCAGGTGCCTGTCTGAAGGATTTTTATTTGCTTTGAAAACTAGTTTTGATAGACTATCAACTTAACTTTTCAAATTTATAAAATTGCTTATTGGTTTTATATAAAATTAGATAATTTCATAAGAAACTTGATATAATTTTAAAGATATAAAAAGGGGGAATTATAATTCCAATGTCTGAAATCGTTTCTGTTCATGCCCGTGAAATTCTTGATTCACGTGGCAATCCTACTGTCGAAGTTGAAATAGCCACTGAGAATGGTGGATTTGGTCGTGCCGCTGTTCCTTCCGGTGCTTCTACTGGAATCCACGAAGCTTGTGAACTTCGTGATGGCGACAAGGCTCGTTTCAATGGACAAGGTGTCTTGAAGGCTGTTGAGAATGTCAACAAGAAGATTGCTCCTAAGATTATCGGTATGGATTCTGCTGATCAAGTTCTTCTCGACAACACCATGCTCGCTTTGGATGGAACTCCTAACAAGACTGAGTTAGGTGCCAACGCTATTCTCGGTGTTTCCTTGGCTGCTGCTAAGGCTACTGCCGATGAACTTGGACTTCCTTTGTACAGATATCTTGGTGGAACCAATGGTAAGGTCCTTCCTGTTCCTATGATGAACGTCTTGAATGGTGGAAAGCATGCTATTTCTTCCGTCGACTTCCAAGAGTACATGATCATTCCTGCTGGTGCTCATAACATCCATGAAGCTGTTCGTTGGGGTGCTGAAGTCTTCCACGCCTTGAAGAAGGTCTTGGTCGACAAGAAGCAAAACACCAATGTCGGTGATGAAGGTGGATATGCTCCTTCACTCGCTAACAATGAGGAACCCTTCGAAGTCATTTGTGAGGCTATCACCCGTGCTGGATATGTTCCTGGAAAGGATATCTTCTTAGGAACCGATATTGCTTCATCTGAATTCTTCGACAAGGAATCTGGAAAGTATGATCTCTTCCGTTCTGGAGAAGGAAAGAAGACTTCTGATGAGATGATCGATTTGATTGCCAAGCTTACTGAACAATATCCTTTGATCACTGTCGAGGATGGACTTGCTGAGGATGACTGGGATGGATGGCAAAAGCTTACCGCCAGACTTGGAAACAAGATTCAATTGGTCGGTGATGACTTATTTGTCACCAACAAGGCTCGTGTTCACGAAGGAATCGTGAAGAATGTAGCTAACTCCGTCCTCATCAAGGTTAACCAAATTGGAACCTTGACTGAGACTATGGATACTATGGAAGAAGCTCACCGTGCTGGATACACCACCATCGTTTCTCACCGTTCTGGTGAAACTGAGGATGCCACCATCGCTGATCTTTCTGTCGGTCTCAATTCTGAGCAAATCAAGACTGGTTCCTTGTCTCGTACCGATCGTATCTGCAAGTACAATCAACTTATGAGAATTGAGGAAGAGCTTGGTGATTCTGCTCAATATCTCGGATTGAATGCCTTCAGAGCATTCCGCAAGTAATTTAATTTACTTACGATATAAAAGCCTGGCAATTTGCTGGGCTTTTATTGTTTCAATTTATATTTTACTGGGTTCTAATTGAGAGGTTTTAATACCTATAAAAAAACGATTCTTATTTCGTATAATTTCAGTGTCTCAAAGGATTTTTGATGACACTTTTTTGAGAATAAAAAAGGAGGTGCAGAATGGCTGAAAACAACCAAAATAACCCCAATAATAAAAAGCGTACAGGATTAGGTGCGATGTTTATCATCCTGTTGTTTATCGCTATTATCGGCATTATTGTCGGAGTGACTATCAATGGAAGAAGTAGAGTTGATAAGTCTTTCTCTGATGTCGATTTGGTGTTAGTAAAATCAAACACTACTAATAAGCCTAGTGTAGATGAGACCAACTCATCTGGTGCGATGTATGAATTATTCTATAAAAATGCTGAAAATTCAAAGCCTACTTTGACCATTGCTCATAGTGTTTATACCAATGATATTTATTATATTTCTGGTAATTATACTGAAGGTACAAAGACTAGAAGTTATAGTGGTACTTTATCAAAAGGTAAAGCGGAAGATTTGAAGTATTTGATAGATGCTTACAATGTAAACTATGGGAGTCTTAGCGAAAATAGTTTTAAGTATGTAACTGGTAAGAATTTTGCTGAAGGTGAACAAAAAGTAAATGATTATTCATGGATTTGGTCTTTGCTTACTCTTGTAGTTTTAGTCGTTTGTATTGTTTTCTTCATTAGATCTATTGGACGTAGCGGACAAGGTGGAGTGATGAACTTCAACCAGTCCAGAGCCAAGCAATCTACTGGTTCCAAAGTAAGATTCACTGATGTTGCTGGATGTGATGAAGTCAAAAACGAGTTGAAAGAAGTTGTAGAGTATTTCCATAATTCTGATAAATATAAGAAGATGGGAGCCAAGCTTCCTAAAGGTGTTCTTCTCATAGGACCCCCGGGAACTGGTAAGACCTTATTGGCAAAAGCTGTAGCTGGCGAAGCTTCAGTTCCTTTCTATTCTATATCTGGTTCTGACTTTGTCGAAATGTATGTCGGTGTTGGTGCTGGGCGTGTTCGTGATATGTTCAATACCGCTAAAAAGAATGCTCCTTGTTTGATATTCATCGATGAAATCGATGCTGTCGGACGTCAAAGAGGTGCTGGATTAGGTGGTGGAAACGACGAACGTGAGCAGACATTGAACCAATTGTTGGTTGAGATGGATGGATTCGAGGATAATTCTGGAATTATCGTCATGGCTGCAACTAACCGTGAAGATGTCTTGGATCCTGCTTTGTTACGTCCTGGACGTTTTGATAGAACTATAACAGTTGACTTGCCTGATAAAGCTGGGCGTGAGGCTATCTTGAAGGTTCATTCAAGAAATAAACCTTTAGCTAAGGATATCAACTTTGCTTCTATTGCTGCTGTAACAGTAGGATTCAGTGGTGCTGATCTTGCAAATGTAATGAACGAAGCTGCAATATTAGCTGTAAGAAATGGCGAAAGTGTCATTTCTTCACCTGATATTACAGAAGCTATTGATAGAAGAATTGCTGGACCTGCTAAGAAGACTCATATGGAAGCTAATGAGAAGAGACAAGTGGCTTTCCATGAAGCTGGACATGCTATTATCGGATTAACTCTTCCTGATGCTGATAGAGTTCAATCAGTATCTATCATTCCTCGTGGACGTACTGGTGGTCATACCTTGATGACTCCTGAACACGATCACTTCTTATATACAAAGAATCAGTTGATTGCAAGAATAACTGGTTATTTGGGTGGAAGATGCTCGGAAGAGATTTTCTTCGGAGATGTATCTACTGGTGCAAGCGATGACTTCCAAAAGGCGACTAGAATAGCTCGCTCTATGGTCACGGAATATGGAATGTCTCCTTTAGGACCAGTTCAATATGAAGATCCTAATCAAGATGTCTTCTTAGGACGTGACTATAACAACACTCAAAAGAATTTCTCTGGACAAGTAGCTTATGAAATAGATCAAGCTGAGAGAAAGATTATTGAAGAATGTTATGCTAAGGCAAAGGAAATTATCACGAGTAGAAGAGATGATGTCACTTTGATTGCAGATGCCTTGATTGAAAAAGAAACAATCAATGACTATGAAATTCAATATCTTTTGACTAATAGAAAACTACCTACTTATGAGACTCAAAAAGTTGAAGCTCCTAAAGGTGAGGATGATTACACTCCTTTAAATCCAAACAATATCACATTGATTGATGATTATAAGAAATGGTACAAAGAAGTAGATAAAATCAATCAACACGGTTTACACAATATTGTGTTGGTCGTAGCTTCTACTTCTGCAGCTCCTATAGATAAGGATCAATTTAAAGAGATAGTTGTTTCTAGATTCCCTGATGGAAAAATCGGAGCTATCTTTATTACAAAGGATGACGTCGATAAGTTATCGGCATCGCCTAGAGTCCTAGGTGAACACTTGGAGAAGTATTCATCTGATAAAGTCTTGTATATCGACACTGATGAAATGTCAGTTGAGACATTGAGAGACATGGTAAAAGGCTTATAAGGTAAAAGGCTGGATGATTCCAGCCTTTTATTAATTCTTGATTAAGTAAGAAATGATATCTTTAGATTAGGCTTTTATTAGCTGAAACCTAAATACTAATCTTCATAGTTTGAGATAATAGCAAGACCAAAAAGGAGTTTTAAATATGAAAAATAATAAGATAATTGCAATATTCTCTTTTATTATTCTTTGTTTTACGAGTTCATGCACTAAAGGAAATAGTAGTTCTTCAGGTAATTCTACAACACCTTCTATAGTAGCTCCTACAACACCTACTGATAAGACTGACACTTCGACTAGTTCTTCTTCGAAAGAACTTCCACATGGTCCGCAGGAATTAGGAAAGAGTTTTAATTTGATGGAAGAGGAAGATGATACTATGACTGTCACAGTCACAAATCCATCGAGTGAGGGCACTAAAGGTTTTTATTCTCCTGATGAAGTGACTATAGAAAAGAACATTACTGATTATAGTTATCAATCCATATATGATTGGCATTACACTCCATCTACTGGAAAAGTTCCTCTTTTAGTGATTCCTGTAGTTATTCCTGGAAATGAACATAGGGTTCAAAAAAATACATTGGATATCATAAAGACAGCATTTTTTGGTGGAGATGATGAATTGAATTTTGAATCTCTTCATTCTTATTATTACAAGTCTAGTTATGGTCAATTGGATTTTACAGGATTAGTAACTGATTTCTACTATCCAAAGAGCAATTCTAATAGTCAATATAAGAAATCTACTGATTTGAATATAAATAATTTGAGTGGGTTGGTTAAAGAAAGTGTCGATTGGGCTAAAGACACATATGATTTGAACATGGCTGATTTCGATTCTGATAAAGATGGTACGTTAGATGGAGTTTGGATTATTTATATACGTAGGGTTAATCCCAATGATACTTCTTTATATTGGGCTTTTACTACGACCACTTCAGAGGTTGGAACTGTCGATAATCCGTGTGTAAATACATATGGTTGGGCTGGACTAGATTTCTTGACTGGCGAAATTTATAGTGAAATAACACCTGATGATGGATGCGATGGTCATGTCCTGATTCATGAGACTGGTCATATGTTAGGATTGCAAGATTACTACACATATAGTTCATCTAGTTATTCACCTTTAGGAAGAATAGATATGATGGATAACAATGCTGGAGATCAAAATCCATATTCTAAATTGCTTTTAGGTTGGATTAAACCTTATGTTGTAACTGGTAATGCCACAATCACACTGAAATCCGATATGTCTAAAGATAATGTTATAGTCATTCCGTATGATTCTAAATCATATAAGTTTGATAGTGACGGTAAGCTGATATTCAATCCCTTTGATGAATATATTGTCATAGATTATTATTCTCCTAACGGATTGAATGAAAAAGATTATGAAGCTTATAAAGTTCAAACAGTTAAGGATAGAGGCGCTAGAGTTTATCATGCTGATGCAAGGTTGGTTAAATTGACTTCTGCTGGAAATGATCAATACGATGTCGAATTACCCGATGATCTAGATAGTTTTGTCGATGATAATGAAGGTAAATATTATATGTTTGTTACTAATACTGAATCTCCTAATGACTCTAAGACAGTTGAATCTTACTTTTTATCTGATGCTGATAACAGCTGGGATGAAATTAGATGGATCAGTGCAAATAAAAATAAACTAGATAGTTATAGTGATAATGAAGGAAGATTATTCAAGAATGGATCGACATTCTCTTTAGAAGATTACAAAAAACAATTTGTAAGCAGCAAATTTGATAATAAGGAGAGTTTTTCTTCTGTTGTATTGTTTTCAATGTAAAACCTAGTCATATTTTTTGAACTTTTCTATTAATTTTATATAATAACAAAAAAGATAAGGGGATATTGGTTTTGATTAACGTTTTATATGCGGGCAATCAAAGGATGTTCAAAGGTTTAATCATGTCATTGACCTGTTTGGCGTCTAATACAAAAGAAGATTTGAATGTTTTTATTATCACTGGTAATTTTTTGAAAATTAATTCAGGTTATGTAGCTTTTAACAAGAAAGAAATTGATTTCTTAGAAAAGATAATAAAGATTTATAATCCAAATAATAAGATAACATTATTGGATATGAGTTGTTTGGAAGAAGAATTGATGAATAGCACCAACAAGAACACAAAATTTACCCCATATACATTGTTGAGATTGTACATAGATGATGAGGTCTTCTCTTCATTAGATAAGAGACTTCTTTATATGGACATAGATACGATGTGTTTTGGAGATATAAAAGAACTTTATAATTTTGATTTAAAAGGAAAAACATTAGGAATGGTTAGAGACAATGTCGGAAGACATTGGATTCATAAGAATTACTGCAATGCAGGAATGATTCTTTTCGATGTCGATAAAACAATTAAAAACAAAGATAAAATAATAAAAGCCAGAGAGATGATAAGAACAGTGAAGATGTTCATGCCTGATCAAACAGCTATCAATAGAGCATTTAAAAATGATATTGAATTCTTGCCTTCTAAGTATAATGAGCAAAATAAGATGGAAAAAGATACATTGGTAAGACATTATTGTGGTGTTTTAAAGTTCTTCCCTTATATGCATGTCATTAAAGTTAAGCCATGGGACGACGATATAGAGAAATTCCATAAGCAAAGAAAAGAACATGTCATGGACAAGTCCATTGAAATAACAAATGAATTTGTAAGACAATATAAAAACAATGAAGAACCTCATTTGATCAAGTAGATTTCTAAGATTAGGTTTTTAATATGCTTTAAATAAAATTAGCACTCTAAGTGTTAGAGTGCTTGACTTTGATTTCTAAAGTAATATAATTAAATCGTTGGTTCGGAAAATTAAGTATTGTTCATAGAACATCTGATCCTTAATCATACATGACGATGCCTGATATAGGAAAAGGACGATCTAAGATCCTTAATTAATTTATTTGAACTCTATGGAGTATTTTCTGAACTAGCAAATAATTGAAAGGAAATTAACTTTATGGCACAACCAATTTTTATTGACAATGAGAAGTTTAAAGACATTTGTGAGACTATAGGATATACTTTTAACAATCCTTATCTCTTGGAACAAGCATTTATCAGAAAATCTTATTCTATAGAGCATCCCGGAGTTGAAAACAACGAAGTATTAGAATTCCTAGGCGACAAAGTATTGGATTATGTTATCGTTTGGTCTATGTCTACTCCAGAATGGTATGGAAGTTTCACGCAAAGCCATCAATTCCATTCGAAGTTTGACGAAGGAAAATTGACTAATATTAAAAAGAATTTAGTCGATAAAGAGATGCTTGCAAAGAGAATGGCAATCCTTGATTTATCTAAGTATTTGGTCATGGGTAATGGAGATATTCAAAACAACGCACAAAATGATCCCTCAGTCTTAGAAGATTTATTTGAAGCTATATTAGGAGCTGCTGCTATCGATTGCAGATGGAATTCCACAATTCTTAGAAATCTTGTATACAAGATGCTTGATCCTGTGTCTTATTTGAATCAAGGATATGATCAAGATTTCAATTACTGCTCACAGTTACAGGACTGGTGCCTCAAACATAAGGTTCCACTCGAATTTAAATTTTGTGAATTATCCCCTGAAGAAATGCTTATGACTGGTGGAATAGCTGGATTTAGCGAACTTTTGAGTGGATATAAATATAGCTGTTACGTCAATATGTTTAATAAGACTTTCAAAGCTCAAGGTCAAAGCAAAGCCGGGGCTAGAATGAAAGTATCTAAGATTATTCTCGATTATATCAAGATGAATAAGATAGGTGAAGAAAAGACTGAAGAAGCTAAAGATAAGAGTGAAGTATCAGAAGATAGTGCGGTTCAAGTTCTAAATATTTTCTATCAAAAAGGTGTGATAAAGAAACCTTTATATGAATTCGAAGAAAAGCATGATCAAAATGGAAAACCATATTGGCATGTAAAGTTATCAATTCCTGAATTTGAGCCTTATTTCTATGGTGATTTTGCTTCTCAAAGAGAAGGAAAGAGGAAATTGTCTCTAGCAATGATCAATAAATTGATAGAAGAAGGTATTATCAAGTAGAAAACTGAGAAGAATATATAAAAAAACAAAAATAATAGTGGAAATTATTATTAGTTATGATATAATTTCCCTTGGCCTCTTGTTGAAATTGGTATACAAGCCTGACTCAAAATCAGGTGCCCCTAAAGCATATCGGTTCAAGTCCGATAGAGGCCACCACAAAGATTATTTCACTCCAAGCAAAAGCTTGGAGTTTTTTAATATGAAATTTTATAAGATTAAAAAACAATATGATAAGATGAAAAAAGTACCTTAATTAGTTCAAATTTACGGGTAAACAACACTATTCTACACAATTGAAAAACCTCTTCATTAGAATCGATAATGTATGATTGAAACTCATGACATTAGTTAATCTATGGAGAGGCTATAGCATAAATATTGATCAATTTGACTTTGTAATTAATGATAATAAATGATAATTATTGATGCTCAATTAAATGTATAAAGTGGTCAGTTAATTTTGTACAAATATAAATTTATATTTTATGATTTAATGATAATTCACGGATTTTTTGCCATAACATTTACAACAAAAAAGCCGTTCCCTTTTTGTAGTGGGGGAATTCGGCTTGTTTAAAAAACGTTGCTTTGTATAGTTATTCGGATTGGAAAAGTTTTATTTAATCTATTGAACTTTAGATACTGAATAATAAGTATCGCTTCCACTTGTTTCTGATGTCACTTGATATCCATCTGGCACTAAATTTGCACCTGCTTCTGAAGTGGCATGTCCAGGATTGTATCCATGGAATTTACCACCTTTTACAACCATAAAAAGATACAAATTTTGTATCACATGATTATTAAATCGTAATTTTCCAACAAAAAATCAATACCGAGTTTTATAAGATAAAAAAAGAAGGTTTGAGTCCACTTTTTAGATGGAGGAAGAAATCCTACATATAGAAAGGAAATGATGATGAAAAAAGAAGAAATTATTACAGTAGTTATGAAACTACCTGATGAAAAGGTTGAAGTAAGAAGGATAAAAAACACATATAAAGAATTATCTTAATTTTGTGAAGGTCTGATAGATATTGCACCTTGTCCTATTGATGGGGTTGATATTATTTTTAATGATGAATTTCTAATGAATGGTATGAGACCTAATATAGTAACTCCAGAAAACTATGGAGTTATTTGTGGACCAATTATTTTTGCAGGTGTCGATTCTCAAACCGGTGATACTATAAGCTTAACTGAAGAGCAAGTTAAAAAGGTTATACAGTATTGTAATGACAATATGTTATTTAATATGGCATTGGAATCAGCATATGCCTATTCAAGATCTGTAGGATCTTTTAATAAATACATACGAGAAATGATGGAAGGAAAAGAATAATATGCCAAATTGGTCTGAAGCATCTATGGCAGTGTTTTTACCGACAAAAAATGCTGATAAATTCCTAGATTTGTTTTTAGCTGGTGACGCTGAAATAGATAAGAATAAAAACGAATTTTTTAGTAGGACGTTTATTATTAGTAAAGATAAAGAAATAAAAGATGATACGGCATTATTAAAAATTGAATTTGAAAGTGCTTGGAGTATTTATTCATGTATGATGAAAGAAGAAAATGATAAAAATAAAAATTGTTTAACATTAAAAGAAGCAATAGATAAATATGAGGTAGAAAGAATTGTAATTAAAGCAATAGAAACAGGAATTTCATTTGAAGAAAGCATTGTATATGATAGAAAATTTTATAATGACATCTTATATCAATCTAGAGAGTTGTATTTAGATCCAGCAAATGAATATTTGAATTAAATATTAGGAGAATTATGTATGCCAAATTGGATTAGAAATAAATTGATAGTATCTAATACATTCATAAGTGAATTACAAAAGTATCATTGCAAATATGATGAATTTAATAATATATATTTTGATTTTAATACTGTGATAAAACTTCCTAAAGAATTAGAGATTGAAATCAGTTCAAAAAGTTATGATGGATTGAAATTATATTTAGCTAAGATAAATCCATCATTTAAAGAATATGGAGAAAAGAAAGACAAATGGATTATAGATGAGTATTCATCGTTGATAGACAATTTGAAGAAAACTAGATGTTTTTTCGATAATTTTTTAATAGATCAAAATGAAATAAAAGCAATAATAACTAAATATAAAGATAATATAAATGAAGTAGAAGAACTAGGTAGAAAGATGATTCAAAATTATAAAGATTATCAATATATGAATTGGTACGATTGGTGTGTCGACAAGTGGGGAACTAAATGGAATTCATATAATACTAAAATAGGGTTTAATTATTTGATGTTCGATACAGCTTGGAATCCACCAATACCTTTGATAATTAAATTATCAAAGCTTCATCCAAATATAAAAATGGCCTTGCTATATTCAAATGAAAACATTGGTTATCAAACTGGTTTTATGTTGATCACCAATGGAACTGTCGATTTGGAAGGAACTTTCAAGGATGAATCTATAGATGCATATAAATTGGCTTTTGATTTATGGGATTGTGGAGATTCATATAGATACGATGAAGGAATAGGAACATATGTTCCTAAATAAATCTCATTAAAGCCTGTGATCGATGCTATGCGAACATGGGGCAATGAATTGAAAGAAAAAATAAATATGCTAATTGAAAATACTGCTCGATTAAATAATAAAATCAGTGGAACTCAACGATATATTTAGTTTGCTCTTTTTTGTTATTCGAAAAAGTTTTGCTAACCATTTTGTTGGATTTATAGAATATGAAAAGCTGGCAACTGCCAGCTTTTTGTTATTTGTTTTTGTAGTTATAAAATGTTGGAATTAATGACAACAGATATGTCAGAAGACCTACGCCTAACATAGTTCCAACTTGTCTTATATTTGGCTTATAGAAACCGATAGTATGATCATAGCTATCAAACCATTCAGGAAATTGAGGAATTTTAAATATAAAGACAAAAGCAATGGAGATTATTAGACTGATTAAGAGAATAGAGATAGTTCCACATAAAATAGGCTTAAGTATTTCTTTTTTGCTATAACCTAATTCTTTCAACTTGATTGAGTCAGTAAATTGTTTCTTAGTCATTGAATAAAGAAGCCAGATAAACGATGCTATGGATAATATTAATAAAGGAATTGACCATTTTAGATAGAGATTCACTTCTTTATTTGCATCTCGTTTTGCTATAGATAGTAAGGCACTATATTCATTTGTTATTCTATATTTATAAAATGCTTCATTTTTCTTTTGCTTTGATAGATATTTAATGATGTTGTTAATTACTGTCTCATCTTTGGTAGCTGGTGCGATAACCCATCTACATTTCGAAGATTCATTGATTTTATTGAAATAGTTTGAAGATACGATACTTAAGCAGTAATAGGAATATTCTTTTCCATCTAAAGTATCTAAAAACGCTTTACTATCGTTGATATTAACTATTTCTTTTACTTTCTCAGAATCAAATCCAGTATTTAGTATCCCACATATTTTAAAGAAGCTGCTTTCGTGACTGGAATTTTCTCCACCATTGACATATTTTCCAATAAGGGAATCAGGAGTTATGTTTTCTGGCTCAATTTGATCAGTTATTTTAAAAGAGTTGTTTTCCTTTGTTACTCTTTGATAGCCACGATTTTTAAAAATATAATATTGGAGGTCTGTAATCATAACATCATTGTATTCTTTTGGAAAATCACCAGTCATTATTGAAAATGTACTTGGAAAATCACTTAGATTTGTTGAAGTGATTGAACCTATAACATCTAAATCATCTAGATATCCAGGCCCTAGATAATTAGTACCTAAATAATTGTGAGATAGAGTAGGAATATATGAACTATCTTCTAATACTCTCGTAAAATTAACACCAGTTTCCTCATTTATAAGATTGACATCTGAAGGATTTATGAAATTATATTTATCGAGGATGTATGGATATTTTATTGATAATGCATTTCCTGTAGAGTAATTCAACGTATAGCTTGTTAATTCCTTATTGTAATTAAAGCTTAAGAAAGTATCGCTCATTCCATATAAGGTTAATCCAGTTATAAATAACAGTAACGTAATAATAGCTTGAATAATATTTCTTTTTAAATAAGATAAAGTTAATTTTATCGTATTGATAAAATTGAGATTGTTTGATTTCTTTTCTCTTTTTAATATTTTTCCTTCGTTGTTTTTAATAGAAGAATTAAACAGCTGTCCATTTTTAAATTTAATAAAAGAAATTGTTTCATCGTTAAATGTTGATTTATCTTCACTAAATATAAGCACAAGATGATTGTTGGAATAATCTTTTAATAAATTTAAATATCGGGTATTTTTTGTTATTGTAGGCTCTACTAATAATATATTTGGATTCTTTGAAATAGCTTGTGCTATGCATACACATTCTTTTTCTTCATCAGTTAGCTTAGATATCTTTTTATTTCTAATTAATGATAAGTTAAATTTCTCTAAGGTGGAATCAATCTCTTCTTTTGATAAAAATGAATTAAGTTTTATTGAATCGATAACAGTTAAGTCTGGGTTTAGGAAGCTATTTTCTGAGATGAATCCGATATTAGTATTGATATAACTAAGTTTAGCTTCTCCTTTTAATTTAGTGAAATCTTCACTATCAATAATTATCTTTGATTCTTTTGTTGCAGTATATAATCCAACTAATATCTTTATTAAAGATAAATATGATTTCTTATCATCAGAAGTAAAAATGACTAAGCCACATGAAGGTAAGTTTAAATTGATTTCTTTTAAATAATAAGCATCATTTAGAGCTCCATTTTCTTTATATGAAAGATTAACAATATTTACCATTTTTTGATTACCTCACAAGTTTTCTACAGATAAAGAAACACCACCAGTATTTGAGATAGGGACTGATATCCTTAGGATATATAGCTTATCTAGATCAAATGTGTAACCTGCTGACCTTGATAATATGTCGCCTCCATTAAATAATAATGACATATTAGCATCATAAATGTTCAGCCAAATATTTTTTTGTACACCAGATGTGATATTCCCATAATTTGCAGTAAATCTAAGAGTTCTATTTGTTCTAAAAGAAATTAATATATCTTCTGAATAAACATTTGGACCAATTTCTTTAAAGAAGAACAAATTATTTTGCGATGTATCAGGAAGGTATGGTTGCTTGAATATAGAAACATTATATTCGCTTGAATTGGATTCTATATATTTTCTACTGACAATATAATAACGTTGATTTCTTTTGAGATTAAACTTTGCTCCAGCAACTCTTCCTCCCCATCCATCATCGTCTTTAAAAACTGGCTTGAAATCTGAATTTAATAATTCGAAATATGTATCTGTTGTATACGCGTCTGTTGAAGATATTATATTTATTGTATATAGACCATCAGACTGTGGAACAAGTTCCGTATCCATAGCAAAACCAGGATTACTGATAGTTTTGCTTATGTAGTTTGTACCATAACTGTTCGTGCCGGTTTTTAGCGAAGAATTACTACTTTTAATCATCCTAAAGTGAGCAAATCCTGTAGTATCCTCAGAGCCTAGTATTTTAAAGATATACTTTTGATTCTTGTAGAAGTACTGATTTATTTTAATCACATTTATTGTTGGAAATGATCTATCGCTTAATAAAGGCTCATTTTTTTTCATATCACCTGAATATATTGATGTGCTTTCTAGTGATAATGTTGTTTTTGCCGGCATATCGTATAGTAGAGCATCATAAACACCATCATATTTTGGAGTGAATTCGATTTGCTGACCATTTTTGCCAAAAAGTATATTTTGTTCTTGTCCGTTGGTTATTGTGATATCACTATTTATGTCATATCCATATGCATAAGACCAGCTAAACTCAATTTGTTTAAGGAATTCCGGATTTTGATTAAATAACCACGTGTTGTCATTGAAAATGTCTAACTTGAAATAATGATTTAGTAAAATAGTATATTTATCGCTTGAGTCTCCTTCTGACATCAAATTAAATGAATAATTAATCGAATCTTGATCATTTTTAAATAACATAGGATTGTTTTTGTTGTTTCCTATTTCTGATTCGTTTTGATAAGGAGAACTTAACGAAAGAGTTTTATAAAACTTATTAGTTCTTTTCATTGTCCCCAAATTGGATCCAGGAAAAATTTTGTGATATTTTTTTACATATTTTCCTTTTGCTTTGTATTCATCAATTTCTGATTTTTCAGCCGAATTGCTTTCAGTCGATTTCATAAAATAACTGACAGCCGACTTAGTAATCCAATCATAAGCCCATCCAGCAATTATTTGACTGGATAATGGCCAATTTTGTGTAGCAGCAGCTAAGGCTATACTTCCAGCTTTTATAAGGATATTTGATAAGGAATCAACATAACTTTGATTGAAATTCTTTCCAACACCTATAAGTGCAGCATCATATGCGCTAAAACAATATCCATGATCATTTTCAATGCTATTAGGGATGGTGAAATTGTTTTTGTTGCCATCTAAAGTGACATATTGAATAGAAGCCTTATATTGAGGGTTTCCAATGCAAAAATTATTAGGGGAATCTTTGTATACAACATTTAAAGTGGCATCGTATTTAAAATTCATTGTACAAACGGTTTTGATACTAACGATGTCGAAATCTACTGTACTAAATTTTAAGTTGTTAATGTCATAAATAAGCAAACTGGAAATCATATTATTACCATAATCATTAAAAGTTTTTAGAAAGAATCCCCATTCAGTTCCACTTCTTGTATAGGTACCAACACTGGTGAATTTGCTTTTTGGAATCAAATTAACTATTTGATGATCGACAACTTTTTTATACGCGTTTTGACTCGTCATAACAAGTTCAGGGGTATCTATACTTTGGGTACTTAAAAAATGATCTAATATGTTTTGATTGTTAACATCCTCGGTGTATGATATTGTGTTGAGAGGAACTATAGATGGTAATGAAGATTTGTATGAGTTTTCAATATTAATGCTGGTAATTAAATTGCTGAAAACTGAATCATTGTTATTAATCCTTAGGGACTTTTCAATAATTTTATTCACTTCATTATCATTTGGTATATAAAATTCTTTAATAAGATTAGTTGATGAATCTGTTCTAATTATTTCGACAACATATTTTTCGCTATATAACGAATTGAAATTCAAGTAGTCATAAAAAACATTATTTGAAATTAATTTAAATTCATAAATTCCATCTATATAATTATCTTTATTTAAAGCATCTGCAACAATTAAATTTGAAGCAATATCATTAGAAGTATAAAAGTTGTAAGTACTTATAAAATCATTAATGTTATCTCTTTTTGATATTTCCACTTTAAAGTTGTCAACTTGAGAAACATCTTTGACTTGTTTTTTGGATTGAATAGAATTTACAGGGGGATTAACATCAGGTAATTTAAAATTAAATTGAGTTGAGAGTAATATAAATCCCAAACAAATTTTGAAAAAATTTTTCATGAGGCCTCCTCTTGCTAAGCGCTTTCATGTTAATTATACACTCTTTTTTACTAATCAATGATTTGACTTAAAAAGCTCTTAACAATTTAAGATGCTATAATTTTTTAGATAACTTTCTAAAAAAATCATCATGATGGTTTTTCTAAAAATTGTAATAATAAACAGAGGTTTATAAACAACTTATTGAAAATAATAATTGACCTTTTTAAAAAGAGAGATTGATAATTTTAATGTATCCTATTATATGGAGGATAATTATATGAATATTTTTGATCAAGTTGTCTATCAAGTATTTATTAGAGACTTTACCAAGGAAGGAACTTTTAAAGCAGCTGAAACTAAGCTTGAATATATTAAGAGTTTAGGTGTAACAATTATTCAATTGATGCCTTTTCATCCTATTGGAGTTAAAGGAAGAAAAGGAACTTATGGTTCGCCTTATGCTATTCAAGATTACGAGAAAGTAACACCAGATTATGGTACTTTAGGTGATTTGAAAGACTTCGTCTCTAAAGCTCATGCTTTAGGTCTTAAAGTTGTCATGGACGTTGTTTTTAATCATACTTCTAGAGATAGCAGATTATTAGAAGAACATCCTGAATGGTTCTATCACAATTCAAAAGGTGAGTTTGCTAACAAAGTTGGTGATTGGGCAGATGTATATGATTTGGATCATTATAAGTATGGTCTAGATGAGTATCTTGTATCCGTATTGAAGAATTACGTCGTAAATTATGGAATAGATGGATTTAGATTTGATGTATGTTCTTTAATTCCTTTGTCTTTCTATAAAAAGCTAAGAAATGAATTGGATCCTATAAATAAAGATATTATTTATATAGGTGAAGCAATTGATTCTAGTTTTGTTCTTTATACTTGGAAAGTTGGATTTAATGCGGATACTCAACAGGAATTGATGGATGCTGGATTTAATATTCTTTATCCTTATGATATTTGGCAGTGGCTTAAAGGATATTTAGAAAACAGGGATACTGATAGAGAAAAGGCTATGATGAATTTAAGTCAATACAGAGCTTTATATAATTTATCCATTGCTTCGATAGGTGTAAATAAAGGTCATCTTTTAACGATTGAGAATCACGATCAAAGAAGAATAGCTTCTTATAGTAAAAATATAGAAGCTACCAAGTCGCTATTAGCTTATTCATTCTTTGGAAAAGGAACTGGATTCTTGATATTCGGTGAAGAAGTTGGAAATGATAAACAGTTAAATTTCTTTGAGAAAGAAGATGTTTCATTAGAAATAAAAGATGAGGATTATTTTGAATTTGTCAAAAAGAACATAGCCTTGAAAAGAAGAGAAAAGAATAAGCATATCAGAACTACAGAAATGTTAGATGAACAAGGTTCGTTGTTGGCTTTAGTAAATACTTATGATGAAAAGGATTATGAGATCGGATTATTCCCGTTGGAAGGAACTAAAGAAATAGCAATCCTTCCTGATGAATATAATGGAAAGTATCATGATTTGTTGAATGATGAAGAAGTTGAAGTTTTAAATGGAAAGATAGTTGTCGATAAAGCGATGATATTGAGCAAATCTAATTAATTGATTTATATTTTACTTCTTGGAATCAATTGAATTATTAGATTGCAAATATGATCTATTGATTCTTTGAAGTTACTTTTAATCATAAAAAAAGGGCGGATACGCCCTTTTTGCATAATAGACTTACTTTGTCTCTTCTTCGGCAGTAGTATCAGCATCGACGTCAGTGATTTCTTCGGCGAGTTTCATGATGTCAGCTGCATATTTTTTAAAAAGTGTTGATTTAAAATTATGCTCGCTTATTGCTTAGGTAAATCAGTTTTTGTGGTGGTGTCTTTGTTTTGCTTCTTTGTTTTCTCAATTATTTTATGTGCGTCTTTTCTTTGCTTCTCAGTTGTTTGAGATTCATCCATGCTCAAGACGATAGCAGCCATTCTAGCTTTTCTTTTATCGTTTAAGGATTTCTTTCTTAATGCTAAGACACCCCAAGTGATAAGACCGACTAGTATTATGGAAAGGACAACCCAATAACCCCAGACTGGGAATTGAAGTGCTTTTCCAGCTTCCCAAACTTCATTGACTGCTGTTGTTCTATCACCGTAATCTTTCATGATGACTAGATGAGGAAGGATAGAAGCGTCAGGATACATAGCATCTAATTGTCTATCTTTAGATTCGACATCATAATATATATAAGCATCTGCATTATCTTCCAAGGTTCCTTCGAAGAAGTAAGACAAGTCTTTCTTCAAATAATCTTCGCCTTCTACACCTTCAGGTGCATCGATATATGGATTATCTTCTTCATTTCCAGATGAACCATCGCTTGTTTCATCATCGATGATTTCCTCATTTTCTTCAGGTGTTCTCACGTCATAACTATCTCTGAGGTAATTTAATATTTCATCTGATGCGATAAATGGAGTGTATCCGATGTAATCCATATTTGCGACGGCAGGACCCATTTCGTATTCGTCACTTTCGGGGAAAGGATTAGATAAAAAGTCTACATATTGTTGAGCTAATTCTGTCACACCATGGGTCAAGGCGTTTTTAGTCATACACCATCCGTCTAGCCAAAGGTTATCACAGCCTTCAGGCAAAACGTAATAAAGAGTTGGCTTAGAAGGATCAGTTTCTCTCAAATCATCAGCTCCGTTCATGGCGTATACAGCATCACCACTCCAAGCCAAATCAATTCCAACCATTGTTCCTTTTTGAATATCGTCTTTACCGTTATCTACTTCATATCCATAGATATTTTTAGATAATGTAGACAATGAATTTGAAATTTGCTGATCTAAATAATGTTGTTCTGTTCTATTGAAAATCTCAGTGAGCTTTTCGTTGTATTCATCATCTGAAATAGTCTTTGCTTCAAACTGATCTTTTAAAGCATAGATTTCATCGTGGAAAGCATTCATATAAACAGCTGCCATAGTATCTCTGACAGAGTCTTTTGCATAAGCAGTGTTCTTATAGTCTTCGTCCCACATTATGTTCCAGTCTTGAATATCTTCGGTGATTTTTTCCGGTGTGATATTTCTATCTTTGAATTTATAGAAAGTAGGATTATAGAGAAGACCGACAGTACCCCACATATATCCACGCATATAATTTTGCATGATGTCAGTTTTTTCTTCACCACTTGTCCCACCATTATAGCAATCCACTGCTTTAATGGATTTAACCTTTTCAATCAAATATGGTGAGGCGTAATGATCATAGTTTGGAGTAGATCCAGGATAATCATTGCTTTCAAAAGGTATGATTAAATCTTGAGCCATCAAACGTTGAATTGCATAATCAGAAGGACAGACAAGATCGAAATCAATCTTTCCTGTTCTCAATTGGTTAATCATATCTTCATTGGTAGAAAATGTCTCATATTGAACTCTTACATTTTTACCAAATTCATTCTTCATATATTCTTCAAATCTAGTATTGATACCTTTGATAGGTTCTGGGTCATAACCATTGTTTTCAGCTTCTCTAGCATCCATGTCAGGAAGAATATAGTCATCAGAGTTATAGACTTTCAATACTTGTACTTGGGAATTTTCAGCTCTCTTGATATTGTTTGATAAGTCGATTGCCTTTGCAGCTTTTAATCCTAGGTTAGAAGCAGATCCACCGATTTCTAGTGCGATAAAAGCTAAAGAGATAAGTCCTAACGAAATTGATTGCTTTTTCATTTTTATCTCCTTTCTTTAGCAAGCTTTGCTCTTTTACGAGCATGTATTGCTTGAATGTTTTTACTGTGATGATTTGTGTAGATAGTATTGATAATGACTACTAACACTACTGCTAAGAAAATGAAAGTTGTTAATGGGCGCATTTCTGGTGGAACAGGTCCTTTTCTTATCTTTGATTGAATTAAAGTAGAAAGAGTGGTTATAGTGTTATCACCAGAGAGTAATCCATTTCCTGCAGTGAAAGCAGTGACTATGTAGTCATCCAAAGACAATGAAATAGCGAGAAGGAATCCAGAAGATATTCCAGGTGCGATTTGCGGAATGATGACTTTTCTCAGTGCTTGGGCGGGCGTTGCATTTAAATCTAATGCAGCTTCATATAATTCAGGATTCATTTGTTGTAACTTTGGCTTTACGTTCAAATAAACGAAAGGCATAGATAAAACACAATGTCCTGCTAACAAAGTCCAGTATGAGAAGAGAGAATTTCTAAATATGATATTACCTGCAAAAACAAACATAACTGTCAATGATAAAGCCATGACGACTTCAGCATTTACAACAGGAATTTGAGTCATTCCTTCGATAACAGTTTGAGTTCTTCTCTTTGAATAGAATGATCCGATAGCACCTATTGTTCCTATTGCTGTTGAAACTAAAGCAGATGTAATAGCTAAAATTACAGTGTTACCTAAGGCGATTCCTATTTCTTGATTATGGAATAGATTTACATATAAATCACCTGATAAGCCAGTTCCTAACCATCCACCTCCGTTATTCCAAACACCAATAACGTTAGTGTCAGTGAAAGAAAAGGCAATTAAAACTAGAATAGGAAGATACATCAACAAAAGCATTATCCATAAGAAAGATGATGCTAGTACTTTCTTTAGAGTTACCATGCTCCACCTCCTCTGACATAATCGTTATTTCTGGAAAATTTCTTAGAAACTAGCATAGAAAGGAACACTAGAATCAACATGATTAATGCCATAAATGATCCGCTGTTCCAATTAGAGTTGTTGAAAGACAAAGCAATTGAGTTTCCAAATAGCATTATCTTTCCGTTACTCATTGTGTCTGATATGACATAAGACGACATAGTCGGCATGAAGACCATTTGAGCTCCAGCCATAATTCCAGGCATGGACTGAGGAATGATATTTTTTATGAATACTTGGAAAGGAGAACAACCTAAATCTGCTGCAGCTTCTATTTGTCCCTTGTCCAATCTCAATAATGTGGAATAAAGTGGTAATATAGTAAAAGGTAAGTAGTTATAGACCATACCTATCATTGTTGTAATGATTGGATGTTCTCCAGAGTCTATTCCAATCCAAGATAGAATATCACGTGTTGCACCTGTTCTTAAAACGAAGTTAATCCACATTGGGAGAACGAACAACATGACCATCATCGCATTTTTATTATATTTAGGATTTGATAAAAAATATGCGACAGGATATCCGATCAACAAACATAATACTGTATTGAATAAACCGATTAATATTGAAACGAACAAGACTGATAGTTTTGTTGTAGAAGTAAAGAAGCTAACTAATGCTTGCCAAGAAAAATAACCATTTGAATCAGTGAATGCATAATAGATGATGATTAATATTGGCAAGATGACGAATAGAATAAGAAATACAATGTAAGGAACTGCTAGGAACCTTTGACCATTTTTCCTAGATTTCATATTCTGAAATATCTCCTTTCGCTCTTAAAGTAATCTTGTCTTTAGGAATTGATATACCAACTGTATCACCTACGTTGAAAGGATAAGGCGTGGAGATAATGAAGTCTTCTTCTTCATCATCAGTTCTGGCGATGATCAAATAATGATCTCCTTTATAGACTTGAGATATAACTGTAGCTCCGATTTGAGAAGAAGATATATCGTCTGTAATTTGAATATCTTCAGGCTTTACTGTAGCTGTCACTTTGAATCCAGTGAGATCGTATTTGCTGTTTCCAACGACGAGATATCCATCTTCATCGACATTGGAGTTTGCTAATAATTGAGTGATGTTGACTTCGAAGGGAACATCATCAATAACGGCATTGTTATTTTTATCGATTTGAATATCGGTGAAAACATTAGTACTCAATTGTTTCTTCATAATATGCATTGAATCAGGAATTAATGTTAAGTAGATATTTGATTTCTCAGCAAAATCTTTTGTTGATTTAACAATGACTTCTTCTTTTCCGACCATGATTGAGTATTGGAAGAATATTCCTTTGAAAACCTTGCTGTCGATAAATCCTTCGAAACTATCTTCTTTTTGTGTTGTTGACAATTTGATGTCTTCAGGACGTATGACGACATCGACTCTATCGTGAATGGGGAAGTCATCCAAACATGTAAATTCTTTTCCTAATATCTTGACTCTCTTTTCACCTGTCATTACACCGTTGTAAATGTTGGAATCTCCGATAAAATCTGCGACAAAAGCATTCTTTGGCTCGTTATAAATATCGGTAGGACTTCCGATCTGTTGAATTACACCATCGCTCATGACCATGACTGTGTCGGACATTGTCAAGGCTTCTTCTTGGTCGTGGGTGACGTAAATAAAGGTGATTCCCAATTTTCTATGCATCTCTTTCAATTCGAGTTGCATATCTTTACGCATCTTTAAATCCAAAGCTCCCAAAGGTTCATCCAAAAGTAGAATCTTAGGTTGAAGCACAATAGCACGAGCGATAGCGACACGTTGTTGCTGACCACCGGATAATGTGTCGATAGAGCGGCCTTCCATTTCATCGAGATCGACGATTTGAAGAGCTCTCATAATTCTATCGTCCATTTCAGCATTAGAAAGGTGGCGGTATTTGTAAGCTTGTTCTGGAGTGTTCTTCAATTCTTCGATAATTCCCTCGAATTTCTTGATTCTCTCCTCTTTTTCGTTTTGATCCATGATAGTATCTTTGGATAAACGAGCAATTTGCTTTTTTAAATATTTAATCTTAGTCTTGTTAATCTTTAAAACAGGAGTTCCGTCTTTCTTCTTGAGAGGAACAGGAACTTTGACTTGCTTTAAGCCAAAAGCGACGTTTCCATAAACATCATAGTTTGGAAATAAAGCATAATGTTGGAAGACTGTGTTGATAGGTCTTTTGTAAGCAGGCATCGTAACAATGTCTTTTCCTTCTAAGAGAATATCTCCTGATGTAGGTGTCTCAAATCCAGCAATCATTCTTAATGTTGTGGATTTTCCACAACCAGAAGGTCCGAGAATTGTTAAGAATTCACCTTTCCTGACATAGAAGTTTTCATCTTCGATGACTGTGACGCCATTAAAGATTTTAGTCACGTGTTTGAACTCGATGATCTTCTCATCTGTCATTGGCGAACGTGGTCTGTCGAAATTTCTTTCGACATGCTTTCCGTTCTTTCCTAACTCAATAGTGTTGGTGGTAGCCTTGTCATTGACTGGTTCAGTTTTGTTGTCGCCGACAGTTACTACGGGTTTTTGAAATAATTTACTTTCCATTTAATAAATCCTTTTCTTAAAAAGACGCCAAAAAAGTTCGTTCATAGAATTTAAATATTTTTATCTTCTATAATTGAACAAAAACAAGCAGAGCCTTTTTTTGAATTTTTATTCAAAAAAAGATTGACGTATCGACTCAATAGAGCACGAGCATTAATTAAAACTACACCCCCAGGATCAAGATCCGAACCAGAAGATATGTGTTCCAATTTACCTATGTTCCCCCTAACCTATTTTCCGTATCTATATCTGTGTCAGAAAATCGTTGTGTAGTATGGGGCAAACCAATCAAAAAATCAATAAGAAATTTCAAAAAAAAACCTAACTTGGTTTTTAAAATAAAAAAACCTAATTTTTTGTTTTGAAATTAGCAAACTAAAATATATTAAAAAGTATCGATGTTTACTATGTTTTTTATGACTGTTAGCACTTTATTTTTAACTATGAAAATAAGTAGTAAAAAAATAAGAAAAAACTAGTGAAAAATCACCTATTTTTTTCTAGCTTAATTTTTTAATTTTTTCTATGACAAAAAGATTCTTAATTTAATAACATAAATATATTATTAATATTGATAAACAAAATTGATTAAAGTAAAATCAAAGAGCAAAAGAAAGGAAACATGTGCATGAGAAAAAGAATAGCTACACCTAGCATGGTTATAGTGCTGCTGGTCTGCTGTGTCGGTGTATCCAACACAAAAGCTGATGACAATAATGAATACGGCATTCTCTCAAACATGGTATTCAGCCATTATGAAAGGAATGGCCTTTAAAACTTGGAAAACGGAAATGTCTCTTTGTCATTCTCTAAGAACAGGGATGGAAAGATCACCTCGATGTTGAGGAAGAAGACCAGGCCCGCCTCGTCCTATGACACTTACATCGACTTTGACGAAAGAGGAAGAGGTAGTCCCAGATCAGACCATAGAATATCCTGCTATCGCTCTATTTTTATTTTCATAGTAAATACTCATTTATTTCTAATTTTGTACAACAAATAGTAATGTTTAGCAACAACAAAGCTTATATCTCTTTAATTTTTCTTTTTTTACTATTATATTTGTTAATTGTTTGGAGGAATAAATTATTTATTATGGCTTGTACAACTATATTGGTCGGTAAAGGCGTTAGTTATGATGGATCCACATTGATTTCACGTAACGATGATGCTCCTACAGGAGTATTTGAAGCAAAGAGATTGGAGGTTGTATCTCCTAGCAAGCAACCTAGAATTTATAAATCTAAGATTGCTCATTTAACTATTGAATTACCTGATAATCCCTTGTCTTATACAGCTATGCCTTCTGTCGATGACAAAAAAGGAATTTGGGCTGCTAGCGGAATCAACAGCGAAGATGTTGCAATGACAGCTACAGAGACAATCACATCTAATCCTTTGGTTTTAGGAGCTGATCCTATGGTCAATTATCAACCTGCTGAAGGCGATAAGCCTGAAGTTGCTGGTGGAATAGGTGAAGAGGATTTGGTCGCTATTGTACTTCCTTATATTCATTCTGCAAAGGAAGGTGTTTTGAGATTAGGTGCTTTGTTAGAAAAGTATGGAACTTATGAATCTAACGGAATTGCCTTTTCTGATAAAGACTCTATTTGGTGGTTGGAATCAATCGGTGGACATCATTGGATTGCAAGACGTGTCGATGATGATGAAGTCGTTATTATGCCTAACCAATTTGGTCTCGATAGATTTGATTTCAAAGATGCCTATGGTAAGGGAGAGAACAATCTTTGCTCAAAGGATTTAAAAGAATTCATTGAAGAGAATCATTTAGATTTAAACTTAGATGGTCATTTCAATCCTCGTCTTGTGTTTGGTAGTTATACTGATTCTGATCATGTATACAACACTCCTCGTGCATGGTATTTGTTATCCAAGTTGAATAAGAATTTGTTGATTGAAGGAAATTATCAACCTGAATCCGATGATATTCCTTGGGCTTTTAAACCAGCTCATAAAGTTTCCGTTGAAGATGTTAAGTATCTTCAGGCTTCTCATTACCAAGGAACTAAATACGACTGCTACGCAAGATTCAACGATTCTGCTGAAAAAGGAAAGTATAGACCTATAGGAATTTCAAGAACTTGTTTTATGGCAGTCCTTCAAGTTCGTGGATATGCTCCTGAAGGAATGAAATCTATTGAATGGATTGGCTTTGCATCAAATGTGTTCAACACATTGATTCCTTTCTTTACCAATACCGATGTTGTTCCATCTTATTTAGGTAATACTACCTTGAAAGTCGATACTAACAACTTATATTGGTCTTCTAGACTT
>ULVG01063249.1_pt1 | contig 26404 bp, 17 predicted proteins | sample 1959221 | NCBI WGS metagenome assembly ULVG01 (sample SAMEA4835780, study PRJEB28245) | human gut metagenome | biome: gut microbiome; material: fecal sample | place: Denmark | collected 2008
TACATCAGACCATCCGCCAAAGGATTGAACCGCGCTTGAACGCGCTTCATCGGAGCAAGTGGAATCTGCGGCGGATTCGACGCAGCGGCCGCGCCAGACGGACGAACATCGGCACGCGCCACTTCCGCCAAGTCAAGCGACTCCGTAGCGGGATTTGGATCGTTGCCTGCGTTCAATGAGAATTCTGACTCCGATTCTTGCGATTCCATTGCGCTCCCTTGTATTGGCCTGCTTCTCGCGGACGACATCGTTCCGCAATGCGGGCCGTGCAACAACGAGCTGGCCGCAGTTGCCACCTTCCTAACGTGTATGAGTCTACACGCTTACACTGCACAAGCCCACAGAGTGTCCGATTCTGGAGAATCGGACATCCAAGCCACACTTTTCATGTTACACATGTCCGATTCACCAGAATCGGACACTTACAAGGCACAGAGGGGAGCACTAGGTGAGGGGAGCATCGCACAGTCGTCGCATCGCAGGACGCACCTCACGCTCCTCCTCGCCACTGAACAACACCACCAAATAGTCGCCGGCACGCAACAACGTATCACCACGCGGCACAATCTCACGTTCGCCACGACGCAAACCAATAATCAAACAACCAGACGGCCACGCAACATCACGCACACGCTGTCCATCCGCAATCGCACCCATCTCCAAAGGCAACTCCATAACGCCACTACCAACATGGCCCGGGATCTTCATACCCTCACCCTGCGCACGCATATACCGTTCCAGCAGCTCGCCATAGATCGGCTTCGTACGCAACACATCAGACACCAGCAGCGCAATAAAAGCAACGGCAGCAACTGGCAACATATGCGTCAACGTGCCAGACATTTCAACAGCCAACAGAATCGACGTGATCGGCGTCTTCACCGACGCAGCCAACGTGCCGGTCATCACACAAACGGCAAAAATCGCAACCACTTCAGATGGCAAACCAACCCACTGATGCAACGACTCACCGCAGATACTGCCGGCAAGCGCACCCACCGCAAGAATCGGCATGAAAATGCCGCCCGGCGAGCCCGACCCGAAACTCGTGCTCGTGAACAGCACCTTCACCACGAACAGCAGACACAACATCCCCAAGCCAACACTCGCATGCTCGGCCATGCTGATCAGATTCGAACCACCGCCAAGCACATCAGGCAGCCAAATGCCAACCGGCAGGGCGAGCATAATCGCAATCAAAGGGCGAAATTTCAACGGAACTCGAGCATACAACGTCTGAAAACCAAGCAACGACCGGTTCATCATCGAACCGACCAAACCAGCGATCACACCCAACGGAATCAGCCAAACATACTCGTCAAGCGAAAGCTGCCCAATATCACCGAAATCCAACACCGGACGCAAACCAAAACAGTATTTCGACACAAAATCGGCAGTCAGAGAAGCTGCGGTCGCACCCATCAAAATCGCAGGCGAAAAACTACGATGCACCCCCTCCAGCGCGAACATCATGCCAGAAAGCGGGGCGCTGAATGCGGCAGACAAGCCGGCTGCGGCACCGGCAGTCACCAGATACTGCTCCTGAACGTCCTCACGACGCTTGCCACGCAAACGATGCGACAAAAACTGCGCACCCGAAGCGCCGATCTGAATCGACGGCCCCTCGCGTCCCAACGACAAGCCGAACAGCGCACCAAGAAGTCCACCGATGAAACGAACCGGCAGAATCGTCTGCCAGCGCATATGCAAACCGCAGATCACCACGCCATTCGTTTGCGGAATGCCGCTACCGGACGCCATCGGCTCCTTGGCAATCATCCACGCAATAAGCGCGGCCGCTGCGACAGCCGCAACGAACCACGGCGCCAACAGCCACGGGGTTACGCGGATTTGCGAGTAGATCCAGCGTGCCGCGTCAGTGCCACGTTCAATACCGAGACGATAGAGAACCACCAGCAGCCCGGACGTCAGGCCGACAAGAATGCCGGCACCCGCCATTTTCCACTTCAGCTGATTGAAACGTGGGATTGACGGTTTGGTGGAAGGAGATTGAGGCATCTGGTTCTCCTTATCTGTATGCCGGTTGTCCGATTCACCAGAAACGGACAACTATTGCACTTTTCCTACGTTCCACATGTCCGATTCACCAGAATCGGACAAACTTGGGTTATGTACTTGCTTCAACAAAAATGCCGGCAGGCGCACACCCACCGGCATTCATCTGGCGGTTAGCCGTCAGCCGACAACTACCAACGCCCATCAATCAAGCCAATCAGTCAACCAGTGAGTTGATCTGAATAATGTGATCACGCTGCGGACCCGTACCAATCACGGAAATACGGCAACCGGACAGCTCCTCAAGACGTTTCACATAATCCTGGCAAGTCTTCGGCAGATCATCGAAATCATGAATCTGAGAAATATCCTCAGACCAGCCCGGCATACTCTCGTAAATCGGCTTCGCAGCAGCAAACTCAGCCTGATCAGTCGGCATATCGTCGCGACGCTCGCCATTCACATCATAGGCGACGCACAGCGGAATCTCCTTCAAACCGGTAAGCACATCAAGCTTGGTAAGCACAATATCCGTCAAACCGTTGACCTGAGCCGCATAACGGTTCACAACCGCATCGAACCAACCGCAGCGACGCGGACGACCCGTAGTCACGCCATACTCGTGACCCTGCGCACGCAGCCAATCGCCGTCCTCGTCCAACAGCTCAGTCGGGAACGGTCCCTCGCCAACGCGAGTCACATACGCCTTGGAAACGCCAATCACACGGTTGATCTTGGTCGGACCAACGCCGGTGCCAGTGCAAGCGCCACCAGCAGTCGGATTCGACGAAGTCACGAACGGGTACGTGCCATGATCCACGTCAAGCATGGTTGCCTGACCACCCTCGAACAGCACGGTCTTACCCTCGTCAAGCGCCTTGTTCAACACCAGCGAAGTGTTGGCGACATACGGCTTCAGACGTTCACCAAGACGAAGCAGCTCGTCAGTGGTTTCATCCACGTCGATCGGACGACGGTTATATAGCTTCACCAGCATCTGATTCTTCTGATGCAGGCTTGCCTCAACCTTGTCGTGCAAATGCTCAGCATTGAACAGGTCGTGCACGCGAATGCCCACGCGATTGATCTTGTCGGCATACGCAGGGCCAATACCACGGCCTGTAGTACCGATCTTGCGCTTGCCAAGGAAACGTTCCGTCACCTTATCAAGCACACGATGATACGGGGCGATAATGTGCGCGCCCTCACTCACCAACAGACGGGAGCAGTCCACACCACGGCTTTCCAAGCCGTCAATTTCCTGGAAAAGCACTTCAGGATCGACAACAACACCGTTGCCGATAACCGGGGTCGCAGTCGGGCTAATAATGCCGGACGGCAGCAGATGCAATGCGTACGATTCATCACCGACGACCACGGTATGACCCGCATTGTTGCCGCCATTGAAACGTGCAACATAGTCGACCTTGGTGCCGATAAGATCGGTCGCCTTGCCCTTACCTTCGTCGCCCCACTGAGCGCCAATCAACACGATACCCGGCATAACGCACCTCCACGCTGTCGCCTTATTCCGCCGAAAACAGCGTACCCTGAGCCCTCTACTGTTGAGGGGCACGACGTGCGCATAAGCCCCTTTCGGCAACAGCCTGTCCGATTCTGCAGAATCAGACAAGTAGCACGTACTTTCCGCTTTTCAAATGTCCGATTCACCAGAATCGGACAAACAAAAAGCGGCAGAAAGAACTGGTGATGCTTCGGAGCGTCCCAGCCAACCCAGCCACAACCAACGAAACAGCATCCTGTCACGAAACCGCTTCATAATGGAACCATGACTATCGCAACTCCTGAACGTTATGCCGAAATGTTGGACGCCGCCCGCCGCGGCGGATACGCGTACCCTGCAATCAACGTGACCAGCACGCAAACCCTCAACGCCGCATTGCAGGGTTTTGCCGAAGCGGAATCCGACGGCATCATTCAGGTGTCCGTGGGCGGATCCGCCTATTTTTCAGGGCAAAGCGTGAACGACCGCGTGGTCGGTTCGCTTGCATTCGCCGCATTCGCGCATGAAGTGGCCGCGCAGTATCCGAACATCACCGTGGCACTGCACACCGACCATTGCGCCAAACAGTACTTGGACGAATGGGTACGCCCGCTACTCGCGCATGAGGCAGAGCAGGTGCGTCGCGGTGAGGATCCGACATTCCAGTCGCACATGTGGGACGGTTCGACGGTGCCGCTCGAGGAAAACCTCGACATCGCCGAAGAACTGTTGGAAAAGTCCGTGAAAGCGCACACCGTGCTCGAAATTGAGATCGGCGCGGTCGGCGGCGAGGAAGACGGACATTCCGCGGAAATCAACGAAAAACTGTATTCCACTCCGGCAGACGGCGTGCGCGTGGCGGAACGTTTGGGATTGGGCGAGCATGGGCGCTACATGGCCGCGTTCACGTTCGGCAACGTGCATGGCGCGTACAAGCCGGGTGTGGTGCAGTTGCGTCCGCGTCTGCTACACGACATTCAGACGGAAGTTTGGAATGCCGCACATGACGGGCGATTGGAAAGCGTTGATTCTGCGCATGTTGCGTCGTGTGCCCTGCCGGACATGCCGGAAGGCAAGCCGTTCCCGCTGGTGTTCCATGGTGGTTCCGGATCGTCGCCGGCTGAAATTGCGGAAGCGGTCAGTTACGGCGTGGTCAAGATGAATATTGACACGGACACGCAGTACGCGTTTTCTCGTGCGATTGCCGGACACATGTTCCGCAATTATGACGCGGTGCTGAAGATTGATGGCGAAGTCGGCAATAAGAAGCTGTACGATCCGCGTTCTTGGGGGCGTGAGGCTGAGACCGCAATGGCCCAGCGCGTAGTCGAAGCTTGCGAACAGCTGGGATCCGCAGGACGCGCGCTGAAGTAGGACGGATGGCTGGAACCTCATAGTCGCCGAGCATAGGAAGCCCTGTTTTAGCATGTCCGATTCTGCAGAATCGGACAACATACACCGCGAACATGCGCCGCTATGCGGTACGAGAACGTCTATCTGGTCTGCCTCTTCATGAACCACAGGTTGATCAGCGAGCCACCAATCACCAACATCACGCCAATCCAAAATGGCGCGCCAAGCGCTACCCCCAGCAACACCGTGCTAGAAGCCGTGGAAAACAATGGAGTCGCATACGATCCAATCGCAAGCGTCTCCATACTCCCATGCAACATGCCATATCCCCAACAGGCATATCCTCCCGCAATAGATGCGGCACAAGCAGCCAACGCAACATAACCACCAATCCCGGGCGCAGTCGCAGGCAGGCCTTCCCCCGAAGTGAAGTGAATCAACCATAACACAACAGCGACACAGCAGAAGAAAATCGTCGTGCCGTCGTATCCGTCGGACATTTTCGGCGTCACCGTCGCGTAAATTGCCCAAATGAAAGCCCCAGCGAAAGCCAAAGCATACGGAAGGGGGTTACTGGAAATGTTACGCAACGCTTCATGAGCGTTAAGGCTTTCACCCCCTACCGCCATTGCGACGCCAATGGTCGCAACGATTGCACCAGGAAGCGCCTTCCAGACGGCACCTCGTTTATGTGAGACGGCCGCGGTCATCAGTACAAGCAATGTCGGCCATAAATAATTGACCAAGCTGACCTCAACGGATTGCGCAGCTGTCGATGCGAGCCCGATCGATAGTGAGATTGACGCCTCGTATACAACGAACATGATTCCGCCGATGATGAGATATTTGCGCGGCGCATGACGGATTGGCGTCGGTTTACGCACGACCAGTAGCAGAATTCCGCCAACCGTGTAGATAAGCGCGGACCCGAGCGTTGCGCCGAACGATTCGGAAACCAGACGGACGAGTCCGGCCATGAAACCCCAAAGCACAATCGCAAGAAGGCCGATAACCGTGCCGCTATGTGCGATCGCATGGCCTTTGAGCGGACTGTAGGCATTGCCACGCTCGGGAGATTCCGGATTTGCAAGCTGCGGATGGGATTCAGGGTTCTTCTCGTTCGTACTCACAGGTCTCACGTTACTGCATCCACGTCACGGATGTCCGATTCTGGAGAAACGGACATGTATGGCCTGTGTACGACACCTTATGTGTCCGTTTCTCCAGAATCGGACATGCAAACCACGGCACACACGTATTGTGTGTCTGATTCACCAGAATCGGACAACTAAAGTACGACTGAAGAGCCGTAGACGTCGTACGAGTGGAATATTCGGCGATAGCGGCATCACATCGGCACAGTGGCAACACCATGACAACGTTTAACCGCCCCCTGCAGTTGATCAGCAAACGGCATAATCCAAAACGTTGAAACAAATATGATTTATAGCCTCGCCGTTGAAGCGTTTGGAGCGGATGACGGGAGTCGAACCCGCCTCTAAAGCTTGGGAAGCTTTCGTTCTACCGATGAACTACATCCGCAAAAAGCGTGCCTTTTGGGCACAATCATTTAGTCTAGCATGCATTCGCAGCATTCATGACCGTCGACCGATATTCGATACCGTCACCCATTTGCCAAATCGCACATCAATCAACACGCAACAGCCACAACAGCATTAATGTCACTTGTCAGCTGACATCAGAATATTCATGCAATACATCACAACAGGAAACAACCACGGAAAACCACAGGAAACAGCTACAATTCGTAACAGAATCAGCAGAATCCTATGCAATCACACATGACTTGCGCAACGCGCACATTGCAATCGCACATCGATCAGCGACCATACCAGCCTTGCACGGGATTCTGCGAATAATCTCGCGAATAGCCGCCGCCAGAGTATACCCCCGAACCGGCGCCCGCACCAGCACCAGAGATACCCCCATTCTGCCGACGAATATCCGCCGAAGCATAGCCGCTTGTCGCGTAGCCGCCAGCCAAATAGCCGGACTGTACGCCCTGCGCCTTCATCTCCTGACTCATCTGCATCAACCGAGCAATGCGATCCTCAGTCGCAGGATGCGTGGAAAACAGGCGGGAAAAACCCTCAGAAGAGAACGGATTCGCAATCATCATCGCAGCAACCGACTGCGTACCAGCGGTCTTCTGCATCGGCATCGCCCCAGCGCCGTTCGAAATCTTATTCAATGCGGACGCGAGCGCCTCCGGATCTTCCGTAAGCATGGAACCATCTTCGTCAGCATCATATTCTCGCGTACGCGAAATCGCCATCTGAATAAGCGAAGCGGCAATCGGCGCAAGAATCGTGCTCAACAACACGCCCAGCAATCCAAGACCATTAGAAGACGAGCCATTACGATCATCACGCGAATTGCCACCACCGAAATACATGAGCGAATAGCCGAGATACGAAATGACCGTCGCCATTGCGGAAGCGATCGCAGACGTCAGGATATCGTGATTGTACACGTGCATGAGCTCGTGCCCGAGCACACCGCGAATCTCACGTTCGTTCAGCATCTGCAGAATGCCCTGCGTGCAGCAGACCGCCGCATGACGTTCATTACGTCCCGTCGCGAAAGCATTGGGACTCATGGTCGGAGCGATATAGATACGAGGCATCGGCTTGCCCGCTTTCGCAGACAGCTCGCGCACGATTTTGTACAGTACCGGCGCTTCCTGCTCGCTGACTTCCTGCGCATGCATGGATGCAATCGCAAGTTTGTCGGAAAACCAGTAGGATGCGAACGTTGAGCCAAGTCCGATGAGAATGTAGATGCCAAGCGTGCGTTGGCTGCCACCAGTCGCCCACCAAATGAGCATGATGACGCCCCACATCAACGCGAATAACAGCGTTGTTTTCAAGCCATTGCAATGGCCGTGCACCCGCAATTTGCCGTTCATGGTCACTAGCGTAGAAACGCAGCCTGAGTTTTTGCTGGATATGTGCTGGAGACTGGACTGCGGAAAGGACTAGGGGGCAGTTGCGGAAGTTCGCATACTCAGCTTCTCCCCGGATGTCCGATTCTGCAGAAACGGACACACATGCACGCTTTTCGTCATACTGTATGTCCGATTCACCAGAAACGGACAAATACGGGACAAAAAATGCGTCTTGGGCGACCGATTCTCCAGAATCGGACATCCAAGACGCATGAAAGAAACCTGGGACCTACCAGACCAGATTCCAAACACCCACCTTACGCGTGAGCCAGGGCGCGCATCTGCTCCGGATCGATGACCTTCTTGTGCTCACGGCCTTCCTTCGCACCCTCGGCACGTTCGAACGCATCGATCTTCTTCCAGCCAGCGAAGTCGATCGGCTTGACACCGCGCGATTCCAGCAGCCGGTCGATGGACTCCGGATCACGATCGGCAGCCACACGACCGCCCTCAGCAGCCTTCGACAAATCCTCCAGCATATTGGTCACGATCAGCAGTGCGTCGGACTTGGTGGAGCCGATCAGGCCAACCGGACCACGCTTCGCCCAACCGGTCGCATACAGACGCTCGCGCACTTCATCCGTGGCTTCAGCGGCCGTAGTGATACGACCGTCACCGTTCGCGTTCGCCAAGTGCGCATGACGCTCGTCGTACGCAATGCCCGGCGCGGTGGCCGGTTTGTAGCCGATCGCATGGTACACGGCCTGCACCGGATACTCTTCGAATTCGCCGGTACGGCTCATCTTGCCGTCCGCCGACGTCTCGGTCTTTTCCACACGGATGCCAACGACCTTGCCGTCCTCACCCAACACTTCGACCGGAGCGGAATTGAAGTGCACGTAATACTTGCGGTCAGCCGGATTACCCTCGTAATCCACGTCACCGTCATCTTCCATGTCTTCCGCCATCTCACGAATCGTGAACAGCTCTTCGACCATCTGACGGGTCAGCTTGTCTTTGCCGGCCTCTTCAATCGTGTCTTCATCCAAATCGAAATCGTCTTCGTTGATGATCAGCTGCACTCCCGGCAGCTTCTCCATCTCACGCAATTCCTGCACGGAGAACTTGGCCTGCGCCACACCGCGACGGATGAACAAGTGAAGCACACGCGCCTTGTTGGACTTGATGCCCTCATATACGTTGTCCGGAATGTCGGTGCGCTCCTTCAGATCATCGGCATTGCGCATGAGCTCGCGAGCCACGTCCATGGCCACGTTGCCGCCGCCGATCACGGCGACTTCCTCAGCTTCAAGCGGCCATTCGCGAGCGCCGGTCGGATAACCGTCGTACCATTCCACGAACTTGGCTGCGCCGTACACGCCGTCCAGATCGGCGCCCGGCAGTCCGAGCGGCTTGTCTTCGACGGCACCGGTGGCGAACAGCACGGCATCATAACGTTCGAGCAGTTCGTCGAGCGTCACGTCCTTGCCGAATTCCACGTCGCAGTACAGGTGGATGTCCGGATTGTCGAGTGTCTTTTCGAGTGCCGACGCGATGAATTTGATGGACGGATGATCGGGGGCCACGCCGTAGCGCACCAGACCGAACGGCACCGGCAGCTTTTCGAACAGGTCGATTCGGGCGGCAGTGCCGAGGCCGAGCTCCTCGCCGAGCTTCTTCAACTGGCGCAGGAAAATGTCAGAGGAGTAGACGCCTGCAGGGCCGGCGCCGATTACAGCAATACGAAGTTCATTAGTTTCAGTCACGCGCTCTAGCCTAATGCATTCCCTGCATTTGCAACAGGGGTGCTTACGTACTTTCTTACGACTTCTTCGCCTTGTGTGCACTGGCGTTGGTGTTTGCACTGAATCCAGATGAATCCAACGTATGGCTGCATTAATCGTACGCGATGAGCGCGGCAGATGCACGTACAATCGCAAGTAGTCGCAAAAGCGCGGGATGCAGGAATCCGGAGTATCGAATTCACTCATCCCGCAATCGCAAGCAAGTACTTATTAAGTACCAGGCAATCGTAAGAAGGTGGCAATGCGCATTCACATCACATATACCGGCGGCACTATCGGCATGATTGACTCGCCGAACGGCCTGATTCCGGGCGCCGACACTCGCGGATGGCTGTTCCGTCTGCTGGAGGACGCGCACATGGACGCGAGCCTGTTCACGTTCACCGAGCTTGATCCCCTTATCGACTCGTCGAATGCGACTCCCGACAATTGGCAGACGATGGTCGACGATTTGCGTGCGCACCGCGATGATGCCGACGCGTTCGTGGTGTTGCATGGCACCGATACGATGAGCTATTCGAGCGCCGCGCTTTCGTATGCGTTGGCTGATTTCGGCAAGCCGGTGATTTTCACGGGTTCACAGCATCCGCTTGGCAAGATCGAGTCGGACGCCACTGCGAATGTCACGGGCGCGCTGAATGCCGCGATGAGCGGACGATTCCACGGTGTGGGACTGTTTTTTGGACATCACCTGTTTGCGGGCAATCGTGTGAGCAAGTCGTCGAGCTGGGCATTTGAAGGTTTTTCGGCGCCTTCCGTCGGCCCGCTGGCACGCACTGGCACGCCATGGCATTGGTATGCGGGCGATTCCGCTGCGGTTGGCTGCGGTTGGACGTCGCCTCAGCCTTACTCTCGCCATGATGTTGCGGTGATCGATATGGCACCCGGCATTTCCGCGGCACGGTTGGAAGCGATGCTTACGCCGCGGCCGGAAGCGGTTTTGTTGCGTGCGTACGGCGTCGGCAATGTGCCAAGCGACGAGCCTGGACTGACTGGCGTGATTGCCGACGTGCTGCATGATGGCGTTCCCGTTGTGATTGCATCGCAGTGTCAACAGGCGGAAGTACTGCTCGGCCATTACGAGACGGGTGATGCGATCGCACGCGCCGGCGCAATTGGATCTGGCGATATGACGCTGGAAGCCACGTATGCGAAAATCATGTTCCTGCTGTCTCAAGGCGTGACCGGAGCCGACTTCGGCAAGTGGATGCACGCATCGATCGCTGGAGAAATCTCCCCGAGCTCGCTGTAAACAATCCCAAAACTTCCGAATCTGCCTTATATATGCCTTATGTATGGCAGATTCCGAAGTTCGTCCGGAGCTATCTGCGTTATGTATGGCAGAGCTGTTTTGAGAAACCGGACTTAGAGGGTGTATCCTCACCCCCTAAGTCCGGTTTTCTCATATGGACCTGCCATATATAAGCGAAATACTTGCTGACAGACCTCCAAATCTGCCATATATAGGCGAGATACGGGGTTTCGAGGCGCAATCAGGCTGATTCGCCACGGTCGAAAAGCGCGGTGAGCGCCCACAGAATGCTGACAACATCAATCGCTTCCTGCATGAAAGCGCCGACAACCACGGGAATCAGATTGAACGCGGCCGCGATCATGCCGATAATCGCAAGGCCGAGGCCGATCAGCACCGCCTGCAACATCACCTTTTTCGTGCGGCGCGCGATGGCGATGGCCCGCGGAACGGACGCGATGTCGTCATTCATGATGACCACTTGCGCAGATTCGGAAGCCGCGGTGGACGTGCCGTCGGTCATGGCCATGCCGATATCGGCAACCGCAAGTACGGGTGCGTCGTTGACGCCGTCACCGACCATCATGGTGATTTGACGATTCTTGGATTCGCCGGTTACGCGTTGCTTGATGCGATTCCACAACGACATCTTCTGGTGCTTGGCTTCGGTGGCGCTCTTGACGGCGGCAACCTTGTCTTCAGGGAACAGTTCGGACTGCACGTCGTCGATACCGACTTCGTTTGCGATGATGCGGGCGGACGCAGCCTTGTCGCCGGTAAGCATGGACAGTTCCTTGATACCCAACTCGTGCAGGCGAGCCAAAGAACGCTTCGCATTCTCGCGAGGCACGTCACGAAGTACGATGCGGGCGGCAAGACGACCGTCAATCGCCACGTATGCAGCCATTTCGTCAGGAGCGAGCGGGGCAAACAGCGAGTTTGCGGTTTCAGGCTTGCGAGCGGCGGATTGGGTTGCGACGGACACGGAAGTAGAGGGCGCGGCTGCAGGCTGCGCATCGTCAGGCACCCCGTTCTTCACTCCCATAGTGTCCGATTCGGCAGAATCGGACAAGTAAACACGCGTTTTAGCCCTCTGGATGTCCGTTTCTGGTGAATCGGACATCCGCAGCGCATTCTGAGCCTCCCGTTTGTCCGATTCGGCAGAATCGGACACGTGATACGTCGCATCCGGCATATGCAGCACCGGCGTGAATCCGGATTCGTCAGCCGTCACGTATGCGAACCGCCCCACGCGCACCTGATGCCCGTTCACTTCGCCGGATATACCCTTGCCAGACTCCTCTACAATGTTCTTCACCACCGGATAGTCGCGCCCGTGCCCCGGCAAATCGCGCTCGACACACAGCCTCTGCCCCGCCGCATACCGCGCATACAAATCATCCATAGCCTTGCGTCCGGCCGTCGCGATGCCTTTCGACAGAATGTGCACCGAATAGCCTTCCACCACGCTGGCCATCATGAGAATATGGTCCTCATTGAACGGCGAACTCGTCTCAAACGGCTTCTCTACACGTACGACTTGCGGCTGCTTGACGGTGAGCGTGCCGGTTTTGTCGAAGAAAATATGCGATACGCGACCTAGATTTTCCAGCACATCCTGCGCTTTGATCAGGATTCCCGCTTTGGCAAGTCGCCCGGTTCCAGCCACATATGCGACCGGCGCGGCAATCAACAGCGGACACGGCGTAGCAAGCACCAATACTTGTGCAAATCGCAGCGGCAATCCGGAAATCGCCCATGCAAGCCCAGCAATTGCCAGCGAAAGCACGGTAAACGGCACTGCAAGCATATCGGCGGTCTTCACGACAGCGGGGCGCGACTCCTGCGCCGACGAGACCAGCTCGAGGATCTTCTGATACTGCGAATCCTGTGCAAGTTGTGTAGCGCGCATGGTCAACGTGGTCGAGCCATTGACTGCGCCAGACATCACGCGAGCGCCCGCATACACTTCGCGCGGCACAGGCTCGCCGTTGATGTTGCTTAGGTCCAACGTGGCCACGCCCGACAGCAGCTCACCGTCGACCGGCACCGTTTCGCCGGGCAGCACCAGGATCACGTCGCCAAGCTGTACCTGATCAACGGGGACCGTTTCGAAATGCTCCCCGGCCGCATCATACGTTTGCGAAGCACCTTTTGTGTCCGTTTCTGGAGATTCAGACGCAAAAGCACGCGTTTTGTCACCCTGGTTGTCCGATTCTCCAGAATCGGACATGTGCAGTCTCACTTCGCCACCATTTTTGTCCGATTCTGGAGATTCGGACACATAAGCATGCTTTTCACCGTCTTGGTTGTCCGTTTCTCCAGAATCGGACACTCTGACAGTACGAAATCCGTCGGCTGTCACGTCGGCCGTATGCTCGCTGCCCGACGCGTGCACATGCCCCCGCATGCCGGGCAGCACGACCACGTGCGCGGTTCGCGGTGCCGCGTCGATCAGCGCGGTCAGGTTGCTTTCGGCCTTTGACTGTGCGAATTCCTCGATCGCCTCGCCGGACGAGATCATCAGCACCACGGCCCATGCAGCCCAATATTCCTGCACTGCGACCGTCGACGCAATCGCGACGACCGCCAGCAGATCGACGCCAACATGCCCATGCCGCAGATCGTCGATCATGCCGTGTACCGTCACCACAATCGTGTACGCAACCAACGCGATCACAATCCACTGCCCAACGCCCGGATTGAACGCACTCAACCCGTCAACGCCGACTTGCGAAATCCACGAATCCCACGCAGCCTCGCCCCACGGCTTCCACTCCCCCAGCAATGCCAACGGAATCGCAGCAAGAATAGTAATCGGCAATAGCGGAACCTGCTTGCACAGTCGCCAGCAAATATCGATGATTCTACGCATGAGAATCTCCTTACGCTCGTATCGGACGCCTTGTTAACCCATCGGCGCCTCGCCTGCGCGAGCCATCGATACACGGCGTAAAAAGATATTTTCAGCATAGCAAATATTTGCGATTTTTGTGCCGCAATACAGCAATAAGGGCTGTGCGATTGCTCACACAGCCCTTATTGCATTCTTCTTTTGGCTTGCTTTTTGTTGATTTTCGCGGTTTTCGTTGTACTTGCGATTTCGTGGTGCCAGCCGCGTCTTCGCCGTCAGCCTATCGGGTGGCTTCCGTCCGTTCGCATGTCGCGAAACGTTTTAGCCAGCCCAACAGTCTTGACTTGCGCACCGCAACAACTTGCGTCCGTCAATTCACGCACCGCATCAACATCTCGCTTTACCACAGGCCGAACGGGTCGAACAGGCCACCACCGTCACCGTAGCCGTTGCTACCGTTGCCGTCGCTCTGTCCATTTCCGTTGCCGCTGTTACCGCCGTTGCCGTCATTACCGTAACCGTTGCCATTGCCGTTCTGGCTCTGGCCATCATTGCCGTTGTTCTGCTGGTTCTGGCTGTTGGAGGAGTTCGTCTGGGATTCCTCCTGGTCGAGCGTCACGTCAAGCTCCATGGTGTTGCCGTCGCGCACGACCGTCAATGTCGCCTTGTCGTTCATGGCGGAGGCACGCACGTAGCCGAGCAGTGAGTAGTTGTTGTTCACCGCCTTGCCGTTGAACGCCACGATGGAGTCGCCGGCCTTCACTCCGGCCTTGGCCGCCGGGCTGTTGTCGACCACGGACTGCACCTGCGTGCAACCGCGGGTCACGCCGTCCGCCTCAACCGTGGAGCTCTTGATGGTGACGCCGAGCGCCACGTGCTGCACGGTGCCGTTGTCGATGATCTCGTTAGCCACACGCTTTACCAGGTTCGACGGAATGGCGAAGCCGATGCCGATGGATCCGGCTGTGCCGGAAGACGTTGTGGTGGATGCGATGGATGAGTTGATGCCGATCACCTGGCCGGCCGCATTGAAGGTCGGACCGCCGGAATTACCCGGGTTGACGGCCGCGTCAATCTGCACGGCGTTGGTGACGATGTCGTTGTTGTTGTCATCGGACACGGTCACCGGGCGGTTGAGCGCGGAAACGATGCCGACGGTTGCGGTGTCATCGTAGCCGAGCGGGTTGCCGATGGCCATCACGGATTCGCCCACGGCAAGATTGTCGGAATCGGCAAATTCCGCGGCCTTCAGATCACTCGGCGGATTGTCGAGCTTGATTACGGCCAGATCGGTGGTGGTGTCGGTGCCGACGATTTGCGCTGAGTAGATGGTGCCGTTGGCGAGCGTCACTTGAATCTGCTTCGCGCCGGAAATCACATGGTTGTTGGTGACGATGTAGCCTTTGTCGCTGATGATTGCACCGGAGCCTTTGGCGCTGCCGTCGCTGGTCTCCACGTCAATGGACACCACAGAATCGGACACTTCCTTCGCCACCGCGCTCCAGTCCGCGGCCTCGCCGGATTTGGCTTTCGCCGAACCGGATCCGGACGTGTTGGACTTCACGCTGGTCAGTGAGCTGGAGGTGGGTACGGTCACCCATCCATTGGTGATTGCCGCGTAGCCGACGCCGAGGCACAATGCCGCGGAGACGAGGGCCGCCACCACGCCGGTCATCACATGCCCGGTCACGCCGGAAGCGGACTTCGGCTTGGTCGCTGCGCCATTCTGCTGCGGGGCACCGAACGGATTACCGTTATTCGGATTATTCGACCCGGCCGGCGGCACGTTGGCACCGCCTTGCGTCGTGGGCTTCATGAACGGGTTGCCGTTATTCGATTGCGCGTTCTGTTGATCGTTCTGCTGATTTCCACCCACATACGGATTTCCGAAGAAAGGATTGCGAGGCCGCTGCGGCTGCTGCGGAGTCTGCCCGTACGTTCCATATTGCGGCTGCGGAGGCATGTTCGGCGCGCCATTCGCAGTACCGTTCGCGGAGGCGGTGCCACCAGCCGGCTGCGTCGGTACGGGACCGTACGCACCATATTCCGGTGCCGGACGGTACTGCTGGGTCGGCGCATCCTGCGCGGAGCCGTCGACCACGGTACGTTCACCCGCTGCGGAAGCATAATCCGGCGTATCGTCCGCCGCAGCTGCGGATTTCTCCGAAGCGCCATCGTTTGCAACAGGCATGGCGGCCGTCGGCTGATCCGCAATACCACCCTGCACGTCAATCGGTTCGGTAGCCGACTCTGCGGCATACGACTCGCCTGCGTAAGTTTGCGTCTGTTCCGCATCAACCGGCGACGTCGGCGCGGTCTGCTGCTCGTCATTCTGAGGCTGCACGGCGTTCTGGTCGTTCTCTTCAGCCATTTTCGCTCCTTATTCGTCTCGCGGCATTTCACAAATCAGCAATCGTGCCGCTCGAACTGCTATCTATGAGTAAAGATACTCGCTCTGGAAGTTTCCTGAATGTTTGTTGAAAGTAGCAACCAAATACGTTCAACATCACCATTGAATCTGAAAATCGCACCAAAATGCGATCGTCACCTTCATCGCACTTTCCACATCTTCCTTGTTTTCATTTCACCGATCGCATTCTTTGCAGCACTTTTAAGAATCGGCGCTATCGCATAAAGTATTTCGCATGACAAGCCTTACCGAATCATCTATCGATACAGCGCAAGACACGCAAAACGCGGCAACCGCAGTGTCCGAGAATCTCATCGAACATCCGCGCGGAGCGGAACCAGGCAAGCCGGGCCGACGCGACGCCTTCTATTTCGAGCAGAAAACCCGTCTTCCCGACGCAGCCGACGGCAAGGGACGAGGCGGCGCACGATACGGCCGCACCGGCATCATCCATACCCCCCACGGCGATATTCACACTCCAGCGTTCGTGCCCGTGGCCACGCAGGCCGCGATGAAAGCCGTTCTGCCCGAAACCATGAAGGACCTCGGCGCGCAATGCCTGCTGTCCAACGCGTTTCACCTGTATGAACGCCCCGGCGAGCAAGTGCTCGACGAAGCCGGCGGCCTTGCCAAATTCATGAACTGGAACGGTCCGACCTTCACCGATTCCGGCGGTTTCCAAGTGCTTTCGCTCGGCGCAGGCTTCAAGAAAACCCTCGCCATGGACGTGACCGGCATGAAATCAGACGACGTGATCGCCGAAGGCAAGGAGCGTCTCGCGTTCGTGGACGAGGACGGTGTAACGTTCAAATCGCCGCTCAACGGCTCACTGCACCGTTTTTCCGCCGAAATTTCAATGGGAATCCAACATAAGATCGGCGCCGACATCATGTTCGCGTTCGATGAGCTGACCACACTGATGAACACGCGCGGCTACCAGGAGCGTTCCGTGGAACGCACCTACCGTTGGGCGCAGCGTTGCGTTGCTGAGCATAAGAGACTTACCGAAGAGCGCGTCGGCAAGCCGTATCAGGCGCTGTATGGCGTGGTGCAGGGCGCGAATTATGAGGATTTGCGCAGGCATGCGGCCGAACAGATCGCTTCGTTGGACTTCGACGGCGTCGGTATCGGAGGCGCGATCGAGAAGCGCATTATCGGCGACACTTGCGCTTGGATTTGCGATGCGATGCCGGAAAGCCGACCGCGCCACGTGCTCGGCATCGCCGCAGTCGACGATATTTTCGCATGTGTCGAGAATGGTGGAGACACGTTCGATTGCGTCGCTCCGGCGCGTTGCGGCCGAAATGGCGCGATTTTCACGCGCGACGGGCGCTACAACATCAAGCGCGCGCAATTCAAGCATGATTTCGGTCCGCTTGAAGAGGGCTGCGATTGCTACACGTGCACGCATTATTCGCGCGCTTACGTGGATCATGCGTTGCGTGCCCGCGAATTCAACGGTTTCACATTGGCGACGATCCACAACGAGCATTTCTTCGTGAAGCTGCTGGACGACATTCGCGCGTCGATCGACGGCGGATATTTCGACGAATTCCGCGACGAAACCCTGGCCCGCTTCTACGCCAACGGATCACGCGGCTAATGCATTTCACTTGGGCTTTCCGCCCAAACGAACGCTGATCCACACTTCCGCGTTCCAAGGCGCCGACGAACAGACCCGTCGGAGCCTTTTTTCATGTGTTCCGCGCATGTCATGCATACACCCATCCGTCTCACCCCCATCCACCACCCAATGTATCCGTTTCTCCAGAATCGGACATCTAATGCCCATACCGCCCCTCCCGGTTGTCCGATTCTGGAGAATCGGACAAGCAAGCGCCCTAAAACATTCGTCGAATGTCCGAAACGTCAGAATCGGACGAGCCGTGTCGCGCCGCTTGGATTTTCCTATGGAAAATGGCGGAATTTAAGGATGGCTCCGTCGTACGGAAGCTCCCAGAGCTTCCTCCCTCCTCGCGTCGCGCCGCTTGAATTTTCCTACGGAAAATGGCGGCGCGACACGCCGATTTGAGATTGCGTGGGTTTTGGTGTAAATTAGTTGACTGTCTGCGAGCGTGGCGGAATGGTAGACGCGCTGTCTTCAGGTGGCAGTGAGTGTATGCTCGTGGGGGTTCAACTCCCCCCGCTCGCACCATGATGAAAGGCCGGAGCCGAAAGGTTCCGGCCTTTTCGTTTCCCAAGTGGCAGTAGGGCTCAGCGGCTCTCGACACCTCCAGTGACTGGAAAAATCAGGACTCGTGTTCGTCTCGGTAATGGTTCCCCCATGTCTTCATCGCCTCGATGATCGGGCGTAAGCTTTCGCCGACTTCGGTCAGCGAGTATTCGACGCGCGGCGGCACTTCCGGATACACCTCGCGATGCACAAGTCCGTCGCGTTCCATCTGGCGCAGATTCGACGTCAACACTTTTTGCGAAACGTTGCCCACAGAACGACGCAGCTCGCTGAATCGCAAAGTGCCATTCAACAGATCACGCAGAATCAGCACTTTCCATTTATCGGAAATCAGCATCATGGTTATTTCAACGGGACACGCCGGGAGCTCACGTTTTGCTGTCATAATCCTTCCTTTCGAAATCTCAATAAAGTCAATAAAACTTCCCTCTAGGTAACTATAGAACTTTATTGTGCCTTCTTCCATTTTCTTCTGTATGGAAATATCGTACATCTCATCGGAACAAAACGTGCGTCAGACACTAATCGGACACACCCAGACGAAAGGAACATTATGAAGATCGCAGTTGTGGCAGCGAACGGACGCGAAGGACAGCTCATCGTCAAGGAAGCCATGGAACGCGGTCATGACGTAACCGCCATCGTGCGCGGTGAAAACAAGAGCGTCGCAACGAACGTTGTGGCCAAGGATGCACTCGACCTGATTGCCGCAGACCTCGCCGGATTCGACGTGGTCGTGAACGCGGTCGGCGCCTGGACCGAAGAGACTCTGCCGGCGATCCCGAACACTGCCAAGCATCTGGCCGACGTGCTCGCCGGCACCGACGTGCGCCTTATCGTGGTCGGCGGCGCGGGCAGCCTATTCGTGAACGCGGAACACACCATGGCGCTCGAAGACACTCCGGACTTCCCGGACGCTTACAAGCCGGTTTCTGCAGCGCATGGCCTGGCACTCAAGTCATTGCGCGAGTCCAACGGCGTGAAGTGGACCTACATCAGCCCGGCCGCTGACTTCCAGGCAGACGGCGAGCGTGTTGGCTCGTATGAGATCGCTGGCGAAGAGTTCACGGTGAACGCTGCTGGCGAAAGCTTCATCAGCTACGCGGATTACGCGATCGCCGTGGTGGATGAGGCCGAGCAGGCCGCGCACGTGGGCGAGCGCATCTCCGTGTACGCCAAGTAGTACTTCCTTCTCTTATGCCGTGCATGTCTGATTCTGCAGAATCGGTCATCCGCGGCACATTTTTTATTCCCTGGATGTCCGATTCTGGAGAAACGGACAACTGTGGGGCAGTTTTACCTGTTTGGTTGTCCGTTTCTGGTGAATCGGACAACCAAGGTATGGGTTTGCGTTCTGGTTGTCCGATTCTGCAGAATCGGACAGCTAAGGCGCGAAGGGAAGGCGGAACAGGGTAGGTCAGCGCACGAGGAAGACCATAATGATGATCATGGCGAAGCCGGTCAGGTCGGTGAAGGTGAACGCTTCGCCAGCCCATGCCACTGCGGTGATGGTGGCCATGACCGGTTCGCTGGTGCCGAGCATGGTGGCACGCACCGCTCCGACGCGCATCACGCCTGCCATGTAGAGCCAGAACGCGAGGAACGTGCCGCATACGATGGTATAGAGCAGCAGGAGCATGCCTCGCGCGTCCAGTGCGGGAATGTTCGCCCACGGTTGCGCGAACGGGCACAATATGAGTCCGGACATGAGGAATGTGATGCCGTTGATGGTCATGTTGCCCCATTTGAGCATGAGCATGACCGGCAGGATGGACATGGCCGCGGTGCTCACCGCGTCAACCAGTCCCCATGCGAGCCCCTGCCATGGCAGCGACAGCGAGGCGAAATTGCCGCCAGTGGCGATGAGGAACGTACCCACGAACGCTAGGAGCACGCCGACCAATTCACGCTTGAGGGGCAGTCGTTTGCCGCGCAGGCATACCCAGGCGAGCACGAAGATCAGGTTGAGCGTCTGCAATACGGTGGCGGTTCCGGAGTTCGTCCAGTCGATGGTCATCAGGTAGGAGACCTGCACCAGAAGCACGCAGATCAGCGTGGTGACCAGATATTTCGGATACGATTTGACGTCTTTGACCGCTCCGGCGAGTTTCTGCGGTGTGGTGATGGCCGATCCGACCAGGAAGATCAGGCTAGCGAATAGCGCGCGTACGCAGGAAAGCCAGATCGGATCCAGCTGGTAGTCACGCATCAGCAGTTTGGCCACAGTGCTGTTCATGCCCCACATGGCACCGCCCAGCAATGTCATGCCGGTGCCGATAAGCAGGCTTTTCGGCGTCTGTTCCAGCACATGTTCCGTTTTTTTCGCGGTTTTTTTCGCGGTTTTTTGCGATTCGAAAGTTTTCTGCGATTGCGACGCCTGTCCCGACGTTTGCTTTGCCACGGCCTGCCCTCGCTCTCTCTCCACGGCTTTCACGCAAATTCACGGCGATTGTAGCGCAGACGGTATGCATATTAAACGTCAGTCATACAAAACAGATTTATTCCGCCAAGCTTGCGTTCGGCGCTGACAAAAAATCGAGGATTTTGCCGAGATATGGTCCGAGCACGGCATTCGGCATGGAGAAAATTTCGTGCAATGACTGGCTGTATCGCACTTTTTCGATGGAACCGCCGCCTTCTCGCACACGTTCGACGAAGTCATCTTGCGGACCGTTGAGCACCCACACGTCGCGTCCGGCTTGAAACAGCAATACCGGGGCTTCGATGGCTCCGCACATGTCGGGTTTGAGCACGGCACGAGAAAGCGCCATCGCCTGGTTTGCCCAATCGAACGTGGCCGCGTTAGTCTGGCATGATTTGTCGGCCAAACGCTGCTTGTGAAACCATCGGATGCGCGCTTCGGAGGCTCCCTCGTAATCGTCGAGATTGAGGTTTCCGTCGAAATCGGTATGACCGAACACGCGTGATTTGCCGAAGCCAAGCCCGCAGATTACGCCGACCACAATGCGTGCGATCCACGTTGGCATGCCAACCACCGGCGCGATCATCGGCGCGGACAGGACCGCCTTGTCGAACAGCGACGGGTAGCGTTCCAGCACAGCCGCGCCGATGCCGCCGCCCATGGAATGGCAGTACAGGTACATTGGGCCACCATCCGCCGCCTCACGCCCCACAGTCTGTGCAAACGTGGCGAAATCGGCCACATATCGCCGCCAATCGTCAATCCATACCAAACTTGGATTGCTCATATCGTGCGCGGAATGGCCATGCCCGCGATGCTCGAACACGCACACCGAATAGCCGGCCAACAGAAAGTACCACACCATTTCGCTGTATTTGCGTCCGAATTCGGTGAATCCGTGCGAAATGACGATCGCGCCACGAAATACGCCCGAAGCGCCTTCCTCGCGCAACGCGTCGAATGTGCGCGCGTCGTAGCGGTAGTAATGCAACCGGCCAGGGCGCTCCAACTTGGGCAACACCTTGCCTTCCCAATCGACGGTGGCCGGTTCCATCCAACCTTCCGTCATGCAAGCCTGCAGCGCAGGCAGCACCGTAGCGTCCATTTCGGCGTCATAGCGCGCCTCGTCGATGAGCGTGATAGTCATGGTTCCATCTTAGGCGAACGGCGCCAAGACGAAACTAAGCACAGACATGAGCGCTGTATAACGATGCGTCAGTGCATCAACGGCGTACCGGAACAACCGAATCGTCACCCCCGCGCGCCATCCTCGCATACTATGGAGGTATGAAGTTCGTTTCACTGCTGATGGTGGTAACACTGTCTCTCACCGGCACACCAACGTATGCGCACGCGGCGGCAACTCCCGTTGACAACAACGGTGATATCTCCGCTGCCAACGATTCCAACTGCCCAACATGGCTGCAGTGGCTGTGCGGAAAAGGAAAGTAATCGCATGATGTCCACGCGGGAAAAGCATCCCAAGATTCACCGCATCGCGCTGGTCGACAATGATCCGCGAGCGCTGGATTCGCTCAGTGCCGTCATTGCCAGCAAAGTGCCGACCGCGTATGTGGTGTGGACGGCGACTTCAGGCTGTGAGGCGATAGAACGTTGCCAGGATGCGAACGGCCATGTCAGCTTATTGATTCTCGATATGTCGATGGAGGGATTGCAAGGCCCCGCCACGTGTCGTCGGTTGCGTTTGATGGGCCAGCGCATGCCGATTCTCGGTGCAACCAGTTTTTCCATCAATAGTTATCGGGACAAGCTGGTTGAGGCTGGTGCGCAAGGGTTGGTTGGTAAGGAGAATGCCGACCAGTTGGCGCAGATTATTATGCGTATGTGCAATGGCGAGGTGATGGAGGGATTTGAGCCGCCTGCGTTGGCCAATCTGCGTATCAGCAGGGAGGCTGAGACCACTCCCGCGCTTACCGTTCGTGAGGAGCAGATTATTTCCTTGTGCGCGGAGGGCATGCTTGACCGGGACATCGCCGAGCGTTTGGGGATTTCCGAAGCCACCATCCGCAAACATATGCAAAGTATTTTAAGAAAACTTAACTGCAAGACCTCGCGTCAGGCAGTGGCACTGTGGGTGAGGTCCAATGCGCTCTAAACCCGCAACTCAGTACATTGCGTGGCGCAACCGTATGCGCACGCAGCATCCGAACCTGTGGCATCCAATCCGTTTCGCCATTATGCTGATCGTGCTTGCATGGACCATATACGGCGTTTGCTACGAGCCTCCTACCGACATATTTGGCGTGATATGGGTTGCGATGCTGGTTACGGCGCTCGTACCGTCTCCGCTGTTTCTGAAAAGTACATCGGTGGCGATTCTCGTGATTGCCTCCCTAGGCGATCTGTTTACTCCCTACGCGCATTTGGGAAATTCTCTTCCCGCGCAGCTTTACGCCTATGGCATGCTCGCATACAGCACTAATGCCATTATCGTGGCAACGTTACTCACATATTACGTTGTTAACATTCTGCTGATTGACCCCCCTGGCCCAAATACCAACCCCGTCGCCATGGTCAGCATGTATGCCATGGTGCTACTGCTTGGTCGGGCGTTGAGTTGGAGCGAAAAAACAACGCAGAAAAGCTTCGAAGCGGCGCAGAACAAGAATCGTCTGCAGGAATTGGAAAGCCGCGCACGCATTGCCGATGCCATTCACGATGCGGTGACGGGCGATTTGTCAGCGGCGGCGTTTGTGGCGCAACGGCATATCGGTAGCAACTCTAGCGGCCCTGGCGTCGCTGCTGACCCTGCCAACGCAACCACAACTACGGCAACCACAACAGCCGATGCCGAAGACTGGCGTCAAATCAACGAATATATTCTTTCCGCATTGACGAACGTGCATCGCGTCATCGACGAATTGAATATGGACGCCACCACTCTCCCCGGCGACGCCGACGGCGAAGCGTTGGCCAATCTGCTGCGAGCAACACTGGATGACGGCGATCGTCGCTTGCGTAAGCTTGGCTTCAATATCACATCCATCCGGCACTGCGCGGGCGGCAAGCCGAGCGCATCGCAAGCAATCGCCGAACTTGCCAATAATCTGCTGCGCGAGATCTATGCGAATATCGCACGCCATGCCGCTCCGGGAAGCAAGGTCGATCTTTCGGTGATGCTCCGGCCAAATGCCATCGAAATCACACAAATCAATCCCATGAAAGAGGACATGGCTGGAGCTGCCGAGCGCGATGACGAACTACCGGGCGGCCACGGGCTCGCCTCGTTCAAGAAGCAGCTCGAATCGTATCAGGGCACGCTCACCACGTCTGCGCAGGACGGCAGTTGGACGTTGTTTGCGTACATTCCGGTGACCGTCATCGACGATTCGCCCGGTTTGCTTGAACAAGTGCAGGTTTGACCCTAGCTGCGGATCAGGGTTAGGACGAGCCCGATCCACCGATTTCCGTCTTTTTCAAGCCCAGATTTTTTTAGGGGGGGGTACACAAATGTGGTACCCCCTCGCTTGCGAAGTCGTTTTTGCCTGTTTTATGTTGGCATTCGAGAAGGGAGCGCGTTCGCCCACGACGTTCGGATACTTGGCAGTCCGGGAGTCGCAGGGGAACGCGTTTTGTCTTCCTACGGCGCTTTGCAGCACTTTCGTTTGCGATGTTGCCGTTACCGTTACTGCACTGTCGTCACAGTGCCGTCACCCCAACGCTTCCGCAAGGAAATCGCGCTGCAGGATCAGCAGATTTTCGGCAACCGTCTCGTCGTTGGTCATGTGCGTGATGCCGGTCAGCGGCAGGAACGTGTGCTTACGTCCGGTTGCCATCAGCGCCTGGCTCAGGCGCAGGCTGTGCGCGATCGTCACATTGTCGTCGGCGAACCCGTGGATGAGCATGAGCGGGCGATCAAGCTGCGGCGCGTCGGCGATGATGCTGTTGCGTTCGTACACGGCCGAGTCAAGGCCGAGATAGCGTTCGGTGTAATGCGTATCGTACAACGTCCAGTCGGTCGGAGGCGCGCCCGCGCAGGCCGCGGCGAACGTTTCCGGCGCCTCCAACACGGCGAGCGCGGAGAGGAATCCGCCATACGACCAGCCGATCATGGCGACGCGGCTGAGATCGGGTTGCGGAACGTTGGCTGCCGCCTTCTCGCCAGCCAGCGCTTCCAACGCTTCCGGCAGCGCGCGCACGGCGTCGATCTGGTCTTCGAGCGTTACGGATTTCATGGTTTCGTAGATGGCGCGGTCCCATTGCGGGCCGCGTCCGGTGGTGCCGCGTCCGTCGGTGGTGACCACGATGTAGCCCTGATCGGCCCACCATTGCGCGTCCCAGTAGAAGGATTGGCTTTCGACGACTTGCTGGAATCCGGGGCCTCCGTAGGGCTTCATGAGTACCGGCAGGATGGCTTCGTGCGCGTATTCACTATCGGATGAGGGCAGCACGATCGCCGTGTACAGCTCACGTTCGCCGAGTCGGGTGAAGTGCACGTTCGGCGTGAATCCGGGGGTTTCGGCATGGTTTTCGATTGGTGCGACCACCATTGACGTCATATCAGTACCATTTTCGTCGGTTGTGACGATGTTCATGCAATGCTGCATTTGCACGGTTGCGTCGTCCATGCCCCGTCCGGTCACCACGCAGCCGTTGCCGGCGCGGGACATGCTCCACTGGCCCGGCGTGTAGGTGAGCGGCTCCCATGTGCCGTCAAATCGGATCGACACCACGTCGAAGCTGCGGGCGTCATGGTCGGCGGCATTCGACTGCCAGAGGAACGGCAGGTCGCTTTCAGGCAGGATTTCAGGGGTGCGCTGCACCACGCACAGCACGTCGTCGTCGGTCACGTCGAGCACTTCGCGCACCTGCAGTCCGGCCGGAGTGAAGGGCGTACCATCAACGGTGAGTCGGTTCGTATCGACGTCCATGTCGTTCATCGCGCAGATCAAGCGTCCATCCGGAGTGAATGCAGGGGTGCCGTGGATGAGGTCGAGCCAGTAGTCGTTGCCGTGTTCCTCAAGCACGCGCGTGGTGCCGGGGCGTTCACCTTCCGCGTATTCGGGAATGGCGATGGAGAAGGTTTCGACCTCGTCGCCATTGTCGTCGGTGAAGCCGTTTTCCGCGTCACGCATGGTGGCGATCGGCTCGCCTACATGGATGGCGAGCACCTGATCGTGCTGCTGGAGGCGGTCTTGCACAAGGATGATCGGATCGTGGCCTTCACGCCAGCTTACGGCGGCCAGATATTCGTAGGATTCATGGTCCCACTGCACTTCGTTGGCGATTGCCCCGTAGCAGCAGTTGTCGCTGTCGTAGCCGAGTTCCAGCAGGGTCAGCCGCACGTCGGCATTGGCGGTCAACGCTTGCGGATAGCGGTTGGCTTGCGCCGGATTGGTTGGATTCGCGGGGTCCGACAGATGCCAGATCGGTTCGGGGGATTCGTCGTAGGTTTCGAAGAGCACGTATTTGGAGTCGGGTGACCACCAGAAGCCGTCGTAGCGGTCCATTTCTTCGCCTGCGGCGAATTCCGCCAATCCGATTTTCCATTCGCCGTTCTGCGGTGCCGAGGCGACCACCGAAATCGCGTCGCCGGTTTCTTCATCGTCGGCGAGATCCACGTCCACCAGATACGTGCCGGTGGTGTACATGATGTGCCGTCCGTCGGGACTGATGCGCGGGTTCAGCACCGGTTTGAGTTCATCTTCCTCTATCGTGATGGCTC
>ULVG01012098.1_pt1 | contig 25888 bp, 40 predicted proteins | sample 1959221 | NCBI WGS metagenome assembly ULVG01 (sample SAMEA4835780, study PRJEB28245) | human gut metagenome | biome: gut microbiome; material: fecal sample | place: Denmark | collected 2008
AATGCGCCGGATACCTTATGTTCACCCTTTTTTACATCCGCAACAAAAGAGCCTGTGATGTTCGGCAGTCCGGCTTCGACTGTGGTACCCGCTGCGTGGGCGTAGGATGCACCCATCAGCACCCGGTTCTGCGCAATCTCCTGCCATGTACCGCCGAACAGTGCGGCAGGACTGGTGGGGTCTTCCGAAATCCAAAATTTGATTTTGGCATGGTCTTCTGCCAGAGCGTCTGCAATCAAGGTCTTTACAGCGTCTGCGCTTATCACGCCTTTCAGCGCGTCACCAACAGCCTTTCCGTCAGCCGGAGCGCCCTCGACGCTTAGCGTCTTGTCGGTGCTCACGATGGCCGCAGCCCTGTCCGCTTCAGCTTTGGCAGAAGCGGCAGAGTTTCCCGCGTTCGTTGCGTCTACGGATGCTGACTGTGCACTTTGGGCCGCTTCGGCGGCGGAGGTCCGGGCGGCGCTTTCGCTCTCTGCAGCTGCTGCGGCCTTTTTCGTCGCGGTGCTGGCTGCTCCGGTGGCGGTCTGAGCGGCCTGCAGGGCGGCCTGCTGCTGGCCTGTCACTTCCTCGGCGTACTGCTTGACGTACTCCATGCCTTGTGCAATGTCCTCGCGGACTTCCACGCCGCGCTCAGCCTTACGGATTCCCGCAATGGCTTCATCAAAAGTTTTATCCATAAAACACCTCCTGTCTCATTAGCCTGACATGTACCCTTTGAGCGATCGACTCAAATCGTAAGCATCGGACGCTTTGCGTGCACTCAAAGCTTGCAGGTCGCTGATGCTGGAAAACTCAGTGCCAAATGTAAACTCCTTTTTATCCGGCGAATCCAACGGCTCAACAAGTTTGGAACACAGCAGCCAGGTATCTACACCATGCGGTGCAGAGAAAATGTGCGTTTGCTTTCCAATTGCAATACGGCTGACATCAATATCAGCGTCTTTCAGATCGACCGCTTTGACTGTCATGCCGTTCAGATAGCGCAGATTTTTGGCAAGTTCTTCCTCTGCCGCATCCAGCAAAGACTGCGGCGTGCTTTCGATGCCTTCAATAAAGATCACTTTTGTGATGATGCCAAAAAGCTTTTGTGCAGCCAGATCGTTTGCGGTTTCTGTAATGGTTTCTCCCCATGAAAAAACAAGCCATGTTATCTTTTTGGCACCTACCGCGATCACCCGCGTGTAGATATCCTCTGCTTTGACGTTGTTGGTCAAATCCAGCAGGTTTGTTCCAAAAGCCACCGTCTGGCTGTTTTTATCGGTGATCGCCTGCAGATAGTCCAGATACCGGCGCGGTTTTCCGTCAGGATCTTCTGCATGGCGCAGCACCAGATATCCGCCGTACTTTTCCACCAGCTCACTCTGCAAGATGTCCCATGTAACGCCATAGTTTTTTCCATCGCCAAAGCTGTATGTAGGTTCCTTCACATCAAACAAAAAGCGAGAATCAGTCTTGCCGTTGATAGCAAGGATGTATTTCCCGTTTTGCTCGGTGATCTTAAAGGTCTTGGATTCAGATGCCTGCTCAACGTTGTAAATGGAGTACGTGCCAAAATTCTTGTTGCAAGTACCGCAGACGATTTCGGCTTTTTTCACTTCGACCTTTGCGGCGTACGTTTTGCCCTTTACATAGGCTGCAAACAGACGCACGCGGAAATTGTTGCTTCCAATCCGTGAAATAATGCGACCTTCCGCAATGTGCTCTTCATCGATTTCCCAGCTCAGGCAGGAAGCTTTGTTGATCTCCGTTTCCTCATAGAAAATATTCGTCTTTCCATCCACGGGATCTACAATTCCCCAATGGTAAATGTAATCTCCATCATTAGAATCGTAGCTGTAACCCACCTGCACGACTTTGATGCCGTCGATATAGGGCACGATCATGGGAATGTCCATTTGCACATTGCCAGGAGTAAAAGCTTTGTATGCATCTACCATTCCGTTGTGGTTATCGCAGATCCATTCCAAAAATTGCGAAAAGCTCACATTTTTTGCAGCGTACGGCGCAATGCCGCTATCATTCAGATATGCAAGCTCCCCTTCGCAGTAGATTTTCTGACGCATCAAAAAATCCTGTTCATGGCTCATGGGACGGCCCTGCCAGATGGAAACGCCGTCCTGTTCCACCTCTACCGTAGTGCGCAGCTTTTGCAGCGCAGAGTGTGCCACATTGCCCAGCGGCATGGTAAACTCAAAAGAGCCAGCTTTACCCACTTCGCGGGTCAGCGTGGGGCTGATGAGCTTTTTCGTGTCGGTAATATCGCTGATATCGTGGATACAGATCTTAGTTTTCCATGTGTCTACATCCGTCTGCACGCCAGCATAAACTTTATAGCTCATAGGCTTGCCCCCAAATACTTGATGCTGATGCTGCAGTCTGCCGATGCAGCAAAAACGAGGGTGCCCACCACGCCATCCGGCATAGTAAGCCCCTCGATATACTGCCAGTCGGTGGACTTGGCCAGAATGCCCACCTCAAAGCCATTGAGAGACACCGCGATGTTTGCGGCGGTCTCGCTGCGCTGGAAGTAGATGCCGGCCGCACGGGGCGCACCGGTTATGGACACTTGAACGTCTTTGTTTGCCTTGAGCGGGATATCCGTGTAGTTGCGCACGATGTCCGTTTCAAAGTTGAAGTCATCCCACAGCCAGTCGTTGGTGCCGTCGTAGACGCTGCGCTTGAAGGGGTTGCAGGTGCCGGTGATGGTAAAGGTGCTGGAAAGCCGGTCGCGGGAGGGTGTGACTTTCCAAAGCCCTTCCCAGTACCACGCCGGGTCTTCATCAAAGCGGCACTGTAGCCACTTGCCATGAATGGCATTGGCAATGGTGCTTTCGATGTAGGGCCACTTGCTTTTTGGCGCGTTGCAGAGCAGCTCCATGGTGATGGTGCGCTTTTTATAGTGCACCTTGCCGTCGTCCCATGTGGTCAGGTTCAGCAGCGAATCAGCGCCGGTGACCTGCACAAGGTATTCTTCCGGTTCTGCCGCGCCGATTTTAGGGCTGCCTACCTTGAGGTACAGCCCCCAATCTGTCAGGGTGTGAAAATTGCCGATTTTTGCCCCCAGAAGCTTTGCCATTACACACCCCTCGCTTTCCGTTCCACTGTCACGCCGATGCGTGCATCTACGTTGGTCGCCATGCGGGTCGACAGCACGCCCACCAGTTCACCGGAGTCCATGACCACCTGACCCTTGCCGATGTCGGGCAGATGCTCGTCCAGCATCCCCTCGATGCGCTCCAGAATGCTGGTCTGCCGGTCAACAATGGACTGCTGGCCGGTAACGCGGTACTGCAGGGCCGCACGGGTGGAGAAGGTGCCCAGACTGTCATACACGCCGGTTTTGTCAAAGGGACTCTGGTAGTGGCTGACAGGCTTCTGATTATTCTTCTTGTCCATCCACATGGCAAGGCCAATGCCGCCAGCGACTGCGCCCACGCCCAGGATCAGGGCAAGAATAGGATTTGCTGCAACGAAAGACACAATAGTGCCAAGCGCAGACGTGATGCCACCTGCCATGCCGGAAAAGCTCTGCACGATGTTGCCTAGTGCTCCGCCCACGCCGCCGGACTTTGCAAGACCGTCGATGATCTCGCCAAAAGCCTTGACCGAATTGGTCACACCGTCGATATCGGATTTTACCCCGCCGTCAGAAAAAAGCTTCTGGAAGATATCAAATGCCTTTCCGATGCCACCGCTGAAGTAGCCCTCATTGACCGCAGTCAATGCCTTATTGAGCCAATCAGAGATCACGTCACGCTGCCCCTGCGACACTTCGCCCCAGATCAGATTGACAAAATCCAGCCCAAGACTTGCCCAGTCACCGTTTTTGGCATCACTAAAGGCGCTTTTTACCAGCCCAAAAATGCCCTTATCCAGCTGGCCGGAAGCCTCGCTCAGCTGCTGGTCAATGCGGTTCTGGGTGCCCTTTACGCTCTTGTCGATGAGAGTAGAGGTCTCCGTCACCTTGTCTTGAACGCCGTCGATGTAGGTGATGATCTTCTCGTAGGTCTCCGCGCCGTTCTCGCCGATGCGCTGCCCGGTCTCTGTGACGGTCTTCTTGATATGCTCGCTGCCGTCCGCGTACTTTTCCACCGCCTGTTGCACCTTTGTGGTGATGCCGTCAACGGTGGTTTCAGAAATGTTGGTAAAGGTGCCCAACAGCGTTTTCGACATGTCGTCATAGGTCTTTGTGACCTTTGTGACCGTGCCGTTGACTTTGGTCTCGACCTGCTTAAAGGTCGTGGCAACACCGTTCACCATCTCCTTGCCGGTCGTGGTGGTGGTCTCGGTGATGCGGTCTTTGATCTTGCCCGCGCTGTCCTTGACCTTCTCGGTAAGGGTCTGGATGCTGGTGGTCACAGCGCCCAGCGCATTTTGTGCGGTGGTGGTAGCCGTGCTGGAGATGGACGAAATAACCGTTTCGGTGGTGGACTTGGAGCCGGAAGAGCCGGATCTTCTCCTAGTTGAAGAACCAGACGGGCTGGTTGTAATGGAGCTGCCGCCGTTGCCGCTGGCTGCCGCCAGCTCCGCCTGACGTTCAGACCAGCTTTTGTTGCTGATGCCAACGCCATTCAGAGCATTTTGCCGTAAACGGTTTTTGTTGCTCTTCCGGTTATTTGCATCCGCGTACTCTTCGTAGGTATCAAAGTCAGCCGTGGCAGCTTTTCCGAGAAAACGGTTGAGCTTGTAGCTCAGCTGATCCAGCCATGTGGTGGCTTTGCTCGCGAAGTCCTTGAGAGCGTTTTTTGCCGTGTTGATAGGCTCCGTCAGGCCGGTGATCGCGCCTGCGAGACCAATCCAGCCGTCCGTCTTGTAAGCTTCCTGTGCTGCGACGAGCATATCGTTCAGATTGCCGATTACAACGCCGAAGCCGCTGGATAAATCGCCGGTCAGCAATCCTGCCAGCTGGCTCACGTTATCTTTCAACGTGGATACCCGGCCATTCATGGTCTGGCTCTGGGTGTCCATGCTGTTGTAGTAACGCCCGCCCTCTTCAGATGCGGCCTGCAAAGCCTGCGTCAGCAGATCATAACTGATGGTCATGTTCTGCACTTCGGCGGTACTTTTTCCCGTATAGTCGGCAAGAATGCCGTACACGTCGATGCCGGCATAAGCAAACTGCTTGATATCGGCCGCTGTAGCCTTGCCGGTGTTGGCGATCTGCTGCAGGTTTTGGGACATGCGGTTCAGCTCGTCGTTGCCGCCACCGGTCGCAGAGACAGCGTCGCCCAGCGCCATGATGGTATCGCGGGCATAGGAAGCGTTTTCGCCCGCAGAGATCAGGTACTGGTTGGCCTGTGTCAGGCTCGCCACGTCAAAGGGAGTTTTTGCCGCGTCTTCCTGGATCTGGCTCATGACCTGCTGCGCCGCTTCCGCGCTGCCCAACATATTGGTAAAGCCGGTGGTGTATTTCTCGATCTGGGCGTTGTACTCGATGCCAGAAGAGATGAACCCCTCTGCGGCACTGAGCGCAGCGGCGTAAAGCTTCGAGAAGATGCCCGCCATGATCGTGCCTTGTGCAATAGCACCGGCCAGAGACTTGCTGGACCCCGATGCGGCATCCCCAAAGCTGTTCATGTACCCTTCCGCAGTCTTTAGCCCCTGTGCCGTGGTATTAAGTTGGGCCTGAGCTTCTTTCAGCTTCTGGGCAAATTCCTTAGTTTTTTCGGAGGTTTCCCCGGTCTCTTTCCGTGATTTCTGATAGGCTGCCGTAAGGTGAATGACCTCACTGTACAGCCGGTTATAATCCTTCATCATGGTGGAGACAGCGGTCTTAGTCTGAGACTTTGCCTCTTCCACGCCCTGCCGGTAGGCGCTGTCGTCCAGCCCGAGGGTGGCACTCAATTCAAAAAGTTTCAGGTTCCATCACCCCCGTTCAAACCATTTTTAATGCGTGCTATCACTTCATCAGCGGACGGCTGCGGCGGCTGTGGGCGGTTTTCCACAAGCCCGGCCACCATGTCGTACCACCGTTCTTCTGCGCCTATAAGGTGCGCCAGAGCGTCCGTCATGTACGCCTGATAGCTGAGCGTGATGCGCTCTTGCCGCGACGCAATGATGCAATGCTGCATAATGTACGGCTTACCGATCAAGTGCAGCATATCCAGCCGGATGGTGGAAGTTAAGCGCCGATATCCGTCTGCGCCAACTTCACCAACGATGACAAAAAATCCAGCACGTCCTTATCCTCCACGGTAGCGGTAATGACGCGCATAGTCTTGAACGGAGTCATGGTCTCGGGCTTGCCGTCCTCGTCCACATCTGGCTCATACAGCAGGGGCAGCAGCTTTGCCGTAGTCTCGGCGTTGTCGAACAGCAAAGCTTTGCACATAGCCTTGATGTTCTTCTTAGCCTGTGCAGATTTCTTCTGCTCCAGCTCTTCCTTGGTCTCCTTGCCGGTCAGCACAGGCATGACCTTTCGCAGTTCCGCGACCTTGGATTTCTCCAAAAGGTCGGAAACAGCGTCTGCAATCAGCCAGCAGCGGCGCAGAAATTCGGTTTCGTCCATCTGGTTCAGGGTTTTCATACGGTACCCTCCTTATGCTGTGCGGCCTTGGGGCTGTAGTACCACTCCATGGGCACCACGTCACTGCCCAGACGGGGGCAGCCGGTCAGGGTGACGGAGATGTTGCCCTTTCCCTTGTCGGTCGTCTTCAAGGTCAAACCGCCGGTGGACAGTGCATTCATCAGCCGGACTGCAGCCATACCGCCATCCAGCGTGTCTCCAACCCACCAGATGTCCTTAAAGTCACCGGTGCCGGCGGTGGGGTCGAGAGTCATGCGGGGCGTGACCTTCTTGTCACTCACATCCGCAGCGCCCAACGCCAGCTTGATGACGTCAGTGGTTGCATTCAGGGCCGTAAAGGCCAACGTGCAGTCGTAGTCCTCGATCTGCATCAGCTCTGCGGTGTTCTTCTGGGCGTTGTCCACATCCGCGCCCAGATCGGTGAAGTTTGCCTTGCAGGTCGCGGTGATGCCGCCGGTCGTGGCAGTGATAATGTCTGCGTCCTGAACTTCGGTTTCGCCGGTTACATCAAACTTGTTGACCACGATGCCTGCGTTGAACTGCATGGATTCGAACGCTTTCTGCGAAATTTTGGAAAATTTTCTTGCCATATTGCTCCTTTACTCACGGTATAAACCGTGTGAGTTCAAAATTGAGGTATTCGCACAAATAGCCCTCGGGAGGGTTGTCGAGGGGCTGTGCCCATGGGGTGCCTTTTTGCAAAAGAATAGCGCCGCCCTCACAGGAAAGCGTTGTGCTGTCCTCGAGGGCCGCGCTGATCGTATCCTCTTTTTGCAGGATGGGGGCTCTGCCGCCCTTGCTGGGGTACCACAGCCGGGCGTGGAAGGATGCCGTTTCGTTCCACCCGCCGGGGATGGTGGGCTTGTAGGTCAGATAGGGCAGTGAAGCGGCAGGAGGGATGTTATCTTCCAGATAGCCCGGGATGCCAAAGCCGTTGAAAAACGTGTTCAGCGCTCGGTTGATGCTCTCAGACGGCCCCATTACGGCAGCACCGCCTTTTTGCACTTGACGGCCCGCAGCCCCATGCCGGATTCCGGCGGGGCCTTGGTTTCGTCTGCTGCGCTGGTGATCTGGAAGGTCTGCCCGTCGCTCACCCGCTTGATGTAGTCCGGGAAAGCCAGCGGAACACCGGTGCCAACAAGCAGCGTGTAGGTGGATGCTGTGTCTGCCTGCTCTGCCACCTGAGCTTCCACGGTGGTATCGTGACGCTCCACGGCCTCAAACTCTGGGCCGTCCTTCCAGCCGGACACAAAGCCGCCCACGCCGTCCGGCTCATAGCTGCGGGTCTGAAAACGGTATTTTTGGGTAAAGCTCTGCATCACGGTGGATGCAGTGAACGGATTGACCATGTCACATCTTCCTCCAATGATTGATCTCGGATTTATAGCGGGTCTTGCCGTCTGCAGGCAGGCCGTCCGCGCCTGTAGCCATCGTGCCGGACCACCCGGCAAAAGACTGGGACACATACACGCCGCCGGACGGCAGTGCCTTGTCGTATGCGTCGATTTTTTCAGCCAGCGCCACAAAATCAGGCGGCACGCGCATGGGCTGCACCGTCCCGGTGAAGGTCTCGGCGGTCAGATCGCCGTCCCCGGCCTTGTGCACGCCGTCATTGAAGATGGATCCGCACACGAGGAAATACTGCCCCGGCACTACCCCGGCGGGCACGGTATCCGGCTCAAAAGCAAACTCCCCGGCAACGGGATCATCTGCCCGGTCAAAAAAATTGTGCGTGTAAACGCACAGCTCTGGGACGGTCATGCAAAGTCACCCCCTTGCAGGTTAGACCGATTCACCCGGGGTAATGGTCTCGACAGCGATACCGTCCAGATACTCAGCAAACAGGGTCACGCCCATAATGGCGTAGCTCTCGGAGGTTGCGGTGCTGTAGTTTGCCTGAGTGTGGAAGCCAATGAGGTTGCTTGCCTCGCCTGCGGTCCGGTAGACCAGACCTGCGCGGGCAAACTCGCTATCCGCAGGATCCACATAGTACATGACGATGTTGTCTACCGGGGTGGCAATAACCTTTCCCTTCGCGATCTCACCGTCGGACAGCAGGAAGATGGTGTTGTAGCCCATGAAGTCCTTGATGTACTGGAAGCCGAACTGGTTCTGCACGGTGATATTGGCATTGCCCAGATAGTCGTACACGTCCATCACGTTGACAAAGCCAACAACGCCGGTCACGGTGCGATGCATGGTCTTGAACTTGTTCTCGACCGCGCCCTTGGCATGTGCCAGCGCCATCTGGAAGGTCTTGGGAGTGCCCTTCAGGGTGCCGGTGTTCAGGAACTTGTAGAACTTATCCGTTACCAGAGCGGTCAGGTCGTACAGGAACTCATCATCGGTCTTCTGCACGGCGACATCGTAGCCGTAATTCTGGATTGCCTCAAGGGTGACAGACTTGCCGTACTTGTCGATGGTGATCTTGCCGTACTCCTTCTCCTTGACGGTGTACTTGCTGAACGGGATCTCTTCGCCCTCGCCCACGGTGCCGCTCTGCAGGGTGCCCTGTGCATACTTGCTTTTGAGCACGGTGCCAGGCTGCATCCGGATAGGGCGCATGATGCCCAGAATGGTGCGCAGATGGTCCCAGTTGCGCTGGAAACGGGTCACAAAGTCGATTTCACGCGCGGCTACGGTGATATCGGTGGTCATGGTGATATTTTCTTTTGCTGCCATGTATTAGTCCTTTCCGCCGCCTGTAAACAGGTCGGCATTTGCAGCAATCGCAGCCTGGCGTTCGCCAGCGTCCTTGATTGCAAAAATTTGGTCTTTGGTCATTTTGGAGCCGGTGTTGGTGGGCGGGGTGTCCACCTTCGCGCCGGTGGTGGTCGTAGTGCCCACGAAGTCGCTCCAATCAGCTTTCAGACTGTCAGCGTGCTTCTTGGCGTCCTTGACCTCGCCCTTATCGTCCAGCTCCAGCTTGTCGATATCCTCGCCAGACAGCCGCACGACCCGATCAGCATACTTGTCCAGCACCCCGGCGTCCTTCAGCAGCTCCCGGAACTTTGCTTCCTTGGCTGCGTGGGTGTCTTTCTGGGTCTGCTGGGCCTTGTAGTAGGTCAGCGCCTTTTCAGCGGCTTGCTTGCCGCCGTTGGCTGCATCCCGGTCCTTTTCGGCCTGTGTGCGGGCTGTTTTTTCTGCATCCAGCTGGTCTTTGAGTTCGTCCGTCTCCTTGTGCAGGGCGTCCAGAATGGCCTTGGCCTTGTCATCGTTGGAGGTTTCGGGGTTCTCCAGAATCGTGCGGATGTCAGCTCTTTTGAGTGCCATGTGATAGTCCTTTCTGCCCTTGCTCGGGCTGCCATGCTTGGCAATAAGGTTTAATTTTCCGGACGTGCTGCCGGTGTGGTGCCGCTTGTGGGGCTTGAACCCACGGCCCCCGGATTAAAAGTCCGGTGCTCTGCCAGACTGAGCTAAAACGGCATAAAAAAGCGGCTGACGCCGTGCGCCAACCGCTGAGTATTTAGTTTTAGAGCGAAAATTCACAGTCTGTGTCTGTCGGATAGTCCTGCGCTTCGGACGGAACATAGACCAAAACAGAAATTTTGGCTTTGCCTTCGCCGTATGTGTTATCACACATCTCCTGAAGCGCTTTGCGTGCCTGAGCACCAGCCGCAAACAAATCTTTGACTTTTGCAGCCTTGGGCTTGTTCTTTTTCTTCACCTCAAGCATCTGCTTTTTGATTTCTTCAATTCTTTCGGAAGACTCATGATAAAGTCTTTCTGCTTCTCCCTGCATTTTCACAGCAGCTTCAAGCTGTGCGCTCAAGCTTTCAAGCTCGGTCATCCTTATACCTCCTTGTTTCCTTCTTCCACTGCGATCTCTCGCAGCTCGTCAATGTGTTTCTCCACCGCCGGGCGCAGGAACGGGCGGGCTTTCATGCCCCGGGTAAAGTGCCACTCGCCGTTGAAGTCCTGCCAGACCCACGGCGTTTTGCGTCCGTTGCCCTTCTCGGCAAAAATGCCCGTGCCCAGCTCCACATACGCGCTGTAAAAGAGATTTGACCCGATGGTCACGGTCTTTTTTGCGAGGTCGAGGGCAAAGGTCAGGCTCTGCTTGAGCGCGCCGCCCACGTAGCCCTCAATGCCCGTGCTGTCTGCCGTGCCGGTGGGCACAAGCAGCTGGGCGTAGTCCTGCACCTTCATGCCCCAGATGGTCAGCACCCGCTCCGCCCACGAGTCCAGCGCTTCATGCAACTGCGGGGTGTTGTCGGTGAATTTGATGTCGTAGTTAAAGTTCATGGTTTACCGAACTCTCCACGTCTTGGAATTTTTTCTTGCGCGGTAGTAGGTCTTTCCCTCAAATGTCACTTCAAGTGCACCCCTGTCCATTGCAGAACCCAAAACGGAAGAAAGCGACTTTGTTTCAGCTGCCTTTTTGTTTGCGGTTGACTTTTTCTGCACATCCTTCATAAAAGAATTGACGTTTTGCCGTTTCTGTGCCGTGTTATCCGCCGCCTTTTGCACCTGACTCTGGTTAAACCTTGCAGGGCCGGAAACATATGGATTCGCAACCTTCGTCTGAGCCTTTAGCTGTTCCGTTGTCAGTTCATGCAATTTATCCAGTGCCGCCGCTTTTTCCTGCTGAGTAAGATTCGACTGTTGGATTTTCTTCACGTTCGCTTCATACTCGCGCTTTGTTGCATCGCCAGCATCAAACAACGAAAAATCATTCGATCTTCTCACCAGCGTACTATCTAAACTTTTTGCTCCATTTGCGCCGCCGCCCGCTCTCGCGGAGTTGCCCGAACCTCTTTTACTCACGGTAGTGCCTCCTTTCGTATTGAAATGGCTTGATTTTGGTCACGTTCCAGTCAAATTCTGCCGGGCATTTCCCATACCACAAAATGCTGCTCGGCTGCAGCACTTCCAGCGCCTTGCGGCAGTGCTTGGCGAAACATTCCGCTTCGTATGGGTCAGACTGCGTTCCGTGGCTGGAAATGCTCACGATAGCGTTTCTCGGTTCCCCATCAAAGCACCAACCATAGCTTTGCTCGCCGCACCAGCAAAGCGTTGGAATGACGTGGATGCCGTGCGCCTGCCAGTATGCAGCCAGCCAGTGCTTTTTGTAGTGCATGAAAAGCTGCACCGCAAGCGGCATATCGCTGTAAAGTGAAAAATCCGGCGAACATACCGCACCGAACTGCTGCAAAAGCGGGATATACTTGTCTGGGTTGTTCCAGAACCGTTCAAACTGGTAATCGTCCTTGTAAAAATGCACGCCCTTTGTGGCCTTGTCTTTGGCTGTCAGTGCATAATTGACCGGGATCCATTCCAGCTTGTCGATGCGGATGTCCGTTTCAGGCTTAATCGCAGGGATGCCGTACTTTCCTACGCCGGGAAAAATCATTTTTTCGGTGTTTTCCATCGGCAGAATCACGGTTTATCCCTTCTTTCTTTTTCTGACTCCTTCCATTGTCCTAATAAGGCGTTTGTGTGCTCCATGCGGCTTTGCGCCATTTCCGTAGGAAGGCCGCGCGTGTTTTGGCTTAATGTAACCACACGGGGGCTTAAAATCACGGCAAAAGTTCAAGAAAAAGTCATCGTTGATTACAACAATCCCAAACTTCTTATTTTTCATGCTTTGCAATCTTCCTCTTTCTCTTGCGTTCAAAATAAGTTTTCGGCCAATCGGGCCGGTTCGCTGCCTTTTCAGCCTTACTGATCGCTTCTTCGAAATTTTTAGCGGTTCCGCCGGCATTGTAAAATGCCTTTGCAAGATTCTCGAAATTTTCGGCAGAATTCATTTTTTTGTCCTCTTTCTCTTGCGCTCTTCCGCCCACCACATTTGCTCTTTCTCTTTGCCGCCCTTGGATTTATACCACTCGGTGTAATCCATGACGGGGGTGGTCTCTTTGGTCACATTGTCCCGCTGCATGGCGTTCTGTCGGGGATACTTGCCCAAGGCAGAGGACAACACACAGCGGCAGTGGTAGACCATCTCCGGCGCTGCGTTGGGGTCGCCGGGGCGCTGAATCTCGTAACCCATGACCTTGAACGGCTCGTCAAGCTCTGCCGTTTGCTGGTCAAGCAAGCGGTGCATCTCACGGGTGCGGTAGTCGTGGGTGGAGTTCCACCGCTTTTTGACCTCGATGCCCAAAGCCTTGGCGTTTCGCATCTGCTGCAAAGCCCCGGCGTTCTGGGCGCTGGTAAGGGCTGTGATGGCGTTGTTCATGGCCCAGTGGATCTCTGTGTCAGCCATGCCGTTGACGGCCTGCACGGCGATGTCGTGGACGCTCTTGCCCTGCACGATGCCCTGCATGACGTAGCGGTTGAACACCCGGGCGTCATAGGTGCGGTTGCTCTCGCTCTTGATACGCTTGTTGGGCACCATGCGGGGGTTCTCCTTCAGCAGGAGCTTGACCGCTTCGGTGTTGTACAGGGTCAGCCCGAACGTCACGCCTGCGGCCTGCTCCAGCTCGTAGAAGGCCCAGTTTGCGCCAAAGGAAAAGATGTTGTATTGCTCATCCCGGGCCAGCTTGTAGGCCGTCTGCTGGGCTGTGGTGCACGTCTGCGTGATGCCGTCCAGCTTGGCGTGCATCAAATCGGACTGAAAGACCTGATTTTGCAGCCAGATGCGGTAGTCATCCTCGGTGATCTCGCCTGCATTCAGCTGCGCCCGCTTGCGCTCGTCCAGTGCTTTGTACTTGGCTAAAAAATCAGTCAGCTGCTCCTGCATCTCCCGGCGGGCAGTGCCGTACACCCGGAGGATACGGCGGCGCAGGCGGTTCAGCTGGCGGGTAGAGATACGGTCACGGTCGTTAGCTTTCAAATCCATCAGCTACTCTCGAAACGTATTCACCCGCATTTTCGGAAGGAAATGCAAGCTTAAGGCTTCCGGGGATTGGCTCGCTGTCCAGCGGGTAAACGTCCATTTTATTCAATGCCGCCTCGGCTGCTTGGCTTTGGCTCTCGGCATGGACAAGTAAATATCCGCGCTGCTCCCACTTAATCGGAACTCGGTAAAGTGCCATCTTCGTTTCCCTCCTCTTTTTCAAACTGCGGTCGTCCAAACGCATCAATGCCGACCATCCGCACGTTTGGCCTTGTGATATCAATAGTCGTTCCCTGCAGCAGCTCAACAGCAGAAATAAAGCGCAGAAGAATATCTTTTGCTTCTTCTGAAAGCTCGATTTCGATTTTCCCCTCCATCGGGATTTTAAGATTCGCCATCGTCTTCGTCCTCCTCGTCCGTGGTCTCTCTCGTTGCGCTCTCAGCCATCAGCGCGGCCTTGGCCTGCTCCTTTTGTTCCGGGGTCAGGTTGGGCAGCAGGTCAATGGCCATGTCATGCCCGATGATTGACGCCTCAGAAATCACCATGCTGACCTGTTCGGCAGTGTTGGTGATCTTGCTGCGGTTGAATGTCGGCATAGCGTTGTCAAAGCCAGCCAGTGCGCAGATCTGCCGGATGAACGGCTTGACCTGCGCCTCGAAGTCGTCCGCGTTCTGGTTCAGCGGTTCATAGGCTGCATCCAGATGGTCGTTGGTGCTGTCCGCACTGACGCAGTGCACATCCAGACCGCCGAAGTCCTCATACACCCGGGTGTGGAGCAGCTCCAGCAGAGTCTGCCGGGCCGTCACAGGGATCTCGGTGGTGTAGGGGGTGATCTTGCCGCCCTCGCTGGTGTCTGCGCCTGCAATGTGGTACAGATTCAGCTTAGTGAGGTGCTCCACGAGTTCATCATCGGTCATGCCGTTGAAGTTCTCGCACAGCCAGTAAATCTGCGCGCAGTCCTGCAGGTCATTGCAGAAGCCGGACATCACCAGATCAGTGTTGTCGATGTAGGCTTTCAGCCCCACAAGGGTGCTCTGGTGCAGGTCGGATCCCCACAGCGGCACAATGGGAAGAGCGCTGTAGTTTTCGCCTTCCACGCTTTCCAGCCCGCCGCCGGGTGTGGTGACGGTCACGCTCTTGTATGCCTGCTTCGGCGTTGTCTCCTGCATCGTGCTGCCGATTTTGCTTTCCGTGTACTCGGTAAAGCCGTCCAGCTCGTACAGGATATAGTGCATATCCGTGTCCGGGTTCAGCCGCCAGAATCGCACGCCTGCCTGCAAAAGGCCTGTCTTTTCATCGTACAGGGGCGCGAACTCAGTCAGCTTGAAAACCACCAGATGGTCGTTGTTCCAGAAGCCGAAGCTCTCACCGTGAATCAGGGCGAAATATCCAGCCTTCTGGATCTGCTCATCAAAGTTCTGCCCAAGCTTGCCCTTATCCACGCCATCGTCCGCAAAGACTACGCCGTTGCCGAGGGAGTAGGTTGCCCGCTGCTTGTTGAGCCGCCGGAAAAGATTGCTCTTGACCATATCAGGTCGGGGGGTGTCCTGCCGTGTGTTTTTGGACAGGCGTTTCAGCATCAAAGCGTAAGCCTGAGCGAAGCGTTCAGCCCCCGGGTTTTTCTGTGCGTCGTACAGGTCGGCATCCAGCGCCATCTTGTACGGTCCGGAACTGCAGTGCTGCTGCACGAACTGCCGGATGAAATCAGGCTGTTCCCCGGCGGCTTGCGCCTGCTGGAAGGTCTGGAATGTGTATACAGTGCTCAAAATCAATCCCTCAGTTTCACAAGGCGCTTTGTGCGCACGAAATAGCGGATAGCGTCCATGCAGTGGTCGTTGACCTTCAGCACGGTGTCGTCTTTATCTGGATCCCAAGCGTACACGCCGAACTCTTCCAGCGTGTGCTTGCAGTCTTTGTATATTTTCAGCCGCCCGGTCTGCAGCATGGTCTGTACGTCCAGAATGCCGCTCAGAACGTCGTTGTTTGCTGGGGTCTGGGTAAAGCCGTTCTTACGCAGCTCTGTGATCAGCGGCAGGGCCGACGGGTCCACAATGATCCTCTCCGGCTTGAGACCATTCAGCCATGCCTTGAGGTCTGCAACATACTCGCCCACGGTCTTTTGCCGCTTCTGTTCGCGGCCGCTGTAGTAGTACTCCCGGGTGACGATCCAGCAGTCTGCATCTGCCTGCTTCTGGAACAGCAAAAAAACCGTTGCGTTCTGGGTTCCAAAGTCGCACGCCACATAGCTGCTCTTTGGAGACAGCTCCGGAAGTACATCAACAACGTGCTTCTTGCGGTCGAACATGTCATAAACAAGGCCCTCAGCCACCGTCCACAGGCCCAGAATGTAGCGCTGGTAGAAAACGCCGCTGTACTGGCTGCGGTATCTGGCCTTGATGTCCTCGGAAAGCGACAGGTTGTCGTCCATCGTGAAATGGAGATACATCATCTTGCGGGAACGGCACTTGCGCACCCACTCGAGATAAAACCAATGCTGCGGGCTGCCCGGGTTGCAGTTGAACCAGAACTTTGACCCGGTGACAGAGCAACGGGCTGTGGCCTGATTGACGAAGCTCTGCGGCATCAGGGCCACCTCGTCAAAGAACGCCCCGGCGAGGGTGATGCCCTGGATCAGGTCTTGACTGCTCTCATCCTTGCCGCCAAAAAAGTAAAATTCGTTGGCTTTTCCGCCCTTGCTGACGGTCATACAGTTTTCTGCCCGGTGTTCCTTGACGTTGTAGCCACGGGCTGCAAGCTGCTGCTTGAGTGTGCCCAGCACGTTGCGCCGGAAGCTGGCAATGGTCTTGCCGCACATGGCAAACTGCTGGCCGCTGTAGCAGGTCATGGCCCACTGAACGAAAGAGAAGCTCATGGCAAAGGTCTTGCCAGATCTGATAGCGCCATCGGCAATGATGCCGTTGTAGCCGCTGTATGCGCTCTGCGGCGTCCACCAGCTCAAGACCTGCTTTTGCCGCTGGCTGAGGGCTTTCCAGCGAAAACCGTTACTTTTCCGCATGGTCGTCCTCTTCCTCCGGCAGCATCTCCACGTCATCCGGCGGGCTGATGTCTGCGGCAGCGCTCAGAGCCTCAAGCAGGCCATCATCCGGTGCTTCTATGCCGCTCTGGTCTCCCAGCATAGCAAACTTGTCCACGATGGTACCAAACGCCGTGGACAGCTGCGGCAACGTTGCCTCTGCGATCTTGTCCTTGTTTGCCATCGCCCGAAGGTACAGCCCGAGAAGATCCTGTGCTTCCCCGCGCTTGCTGCCTAAGTAGGAAAGCATGTCCTGCGTGTTCTGCTCTTTTTTTAAGGCGCACAAATCCGCGCACTTGGGATTATCTTTCACGATTTTCCGCACAGTGCTTTCTGCCACGTCGTTCAGTTTGGCGGTTCTGGCGTAGCTCTGCAGCTGCACATAATCAGCAATGATCTTCTTTTTTTGTCTGTCTGTCAGCCGCTTTGCGCTCACCGCCATCACCTCTCTAAACTTGTGCAAAAGAAAAACCGCTCGGAAATCCGAACGGTCAGAATATCGAATGTGCCGCCAGCTGGATTTGAACCAGCACCCACGGAATGGATGTGCGCAGTGGTTGGCTGTGCAGTGATGTTCCCGTGGTGTCACCAACGTTGTCCCGCCTTAAATGGGCGGTGCTCTGCCAGTTGAGCTATGACGGCATATAAGCAGCGCCCGTGCATTCAGTTCGTTGGACATGCGTCAAACGGTGGGCGCTGCTGCATCCGGAACTTTCGCGGCCGGATGCCCCGCTATTGCGCGGCCCGCTCTAGGGCACGCAAGCACTCCCGGCAGGGCTCGAACCTGCAACATGCGGTTTTGGAGACCGCTGCTCTACCGCTTGAGCTACCGGAGTATAAAAGCCGCCCTTGGAATCGAACCAGCCGTGTCTACACACGTGCCGCGCTCCAAACTGCGCTCAGGCGGCCATATAAAAACAGCTCCGGTTCGCCGCCGGGGCTGTTGGTTGGCGCACATCCTGTCAGGAAAGCTACACCTTGGCAAGGATTCTAAGGCCTTTTCTTGGCACGGGAGGTTACACGTGCGACCTTGCGGGTTGTCTAGTCCATGCGCCATACGGTGCGATACGGCGGAATCGAACCGCCTCCTGTCTCTCATGAGCGGCAGGCTGCCTTTGTGTCAGTGTATCGCATAGAAGCAGCCCGCGAAACGTGAAGAGAGCAAAGCCCGGTACCTGCAAGCAGAAAAGGAGGAAAATGCCAAGAAGGGACACGTTTCGGAGGCTGCGTGCATCGGTTTGCCTTTTGGCTTTTCCGATGATACAATTTTACACCATGCGATAGTGAAACCGCAATGTAATGACAGTGCAATGTTTTTAAAGGCTCAGCTCCTCCATTGCTTTGCGCCGCAAGACATAGACCATGCGCAGAGAGTAATTCATATCTTTTGCGACCCTGTCCCACGTGAGGCAATCGAGATAGTACTTGTACAGCACCGTATATGCTTTCTCGTTCCGGATCCGGTCAAGTGCGCTCTTGATCTCAAGAAACAGCCTGTCGCAGACCGCTCTTTGCTCATAAGCGCGGCGCTCCGCTTCCTCCTCGCGTTCCACCGCCCGGGCAAGGCTCTGGCCATCTTTGCTGCCGCCGGGGGCCGCGCTGAGGCTCTGGGTGATGTGCCGGGTGGCCTCCTGTGCTTCGGCCAGACGGTCAGACAGCAAGTAGTATCTTTTCTCTGCTTCGCGGTAGCGGTTCAGCCATGCCTTGACAGACCGGTAATCGGTTCCGTCCGGCTTCGGCGTGTCGGTGTCAGGTGTCCATGTGTGGGTCATTGTTGCTCCTTTCTTCAAAATCGCAGCAATATTCGGGCGGATTTATGTATCCTTCGTCTTTTTCACCGCTCTGGCAGATATAGTGATATCCGGATTCTGACGCCCCAAATTTTTGCTTTAAGAATACGCACCGATCGCAAAGGCAAGGTTTGTTTCGGTTGAGCCACCGCTTGAAATATTCAATTGGGTTGCCATCGCTAAGAACAAACCAGATGAAAAGCCCTGCAAGTGTTGCCATGAACAGCGTGCTTGCAACTTCAAATAGCATATCAAGCATTTTACTCCTCCATTTCTTCAATCTCGATTTCCACCCGGGGATTCTCCCGGTCAAGCTCCACCCGGCTGCCGTCGTGGGCGGCAACGATCTTGCTGTTGTCGTCCTCCAGTACGCGGGCTTTCACCAGAATGTCCGTGGTCGCCTCGATGAGGTTTGCCAGATCAACCCGGCGGGCGGTCTTCATGTAGTACACGCACCTCACGTTCACACGGGCAGAAATGGGGCTGCGCGGCCTTTTGATTTGCCGCATGCAGTCCATCTCATAATCAACGTAGGCCTTGCTAGGGGCCACAAATCGCCCGCCTGATTGACTTTTTAGGATGCGTGCACTGTTTTTCTTTGTGCGGGGGTCACCGTAGAGGGTTAATTTCACAAGTTCCCTCCAATCAGATCGTCAATGTGCATCTGCACAGCCTGCTCCGGTACATCTTCCCAGCCGATGCCGATGTAGTCCAGCACGCGGCCCCAGCCGTACCAGTTGCCGTTTTCGTCCCGGCAGACGTGCTTCATCCAGAACTCCCATTCTTTGGGGTTCGTCTCCCGCAGAACGTCGAACCGGTGCGGTCTGCCCTCGATGTGGATCCCAAAGCCGCACATGGTGCAGCCGGTGCGCTGTGCCTTTGTGGTGTACAGCTTGCCGTCTCTATCCTTCGCGATCTCACCATATTCGGCGGGAATGGGCACGTCTAGGTCAAGTGCAAGCTGCAAAACGTCCTGCCGATCAAAGATCGCAAATGGGGCGCTGCGAGTGGTCGTCTTTCCGAAGTAGTTGCAACCGTGCATCTTCAGGCTCTTTTCGCGCCGCCCGCCTTCGCTGGCCATAAGGCCCATATAGGGCACACTGTTGTGGTCCCGTGCCCAGTCGTTGCAGGGCTTTTCCTTGAGGTAGTAGCAGCAGCGGTCTGATACTTTGAACGGGGCCGCCTGATACCCAAGTGCCGCGCCCTCTGCATCTGCACCGCCAAACAGGTCGAGCCACTTCTGTGGCAGCTTCATCCGGCTATTTTTCTGCCAGCCGCCGTATTCGCCGGTTTCCCCGGTGATGATCGCATGCCGCACGGTTGCGTTTTGCTCTGTCGGGTTTTGCAACAGCATGATCTTGCCTGCCTTTTCCTTGCTGATGACCGGCCAGCCAAATTCCTGCAAGACCTGCACCTTGCTTTTCAGCGGCTTCAGGAACACGAAAGACGGCGTTTCACCATCGCCCATCCAGTTTTTATATTCGGCCTCCATCTCTGCCGCCATCTGCTTGTGCACCTGCTGTACGCCTTTGCCTTCCAGCGAGGAGCAGGACACGCAGGTGACAGGCAACCCAATGCTCTCTAAGAAGTAATGCAACGTGATGGAATCCAGACCGCCCACGGACAGGTGCACGCCCTTGTCGTGCTCTTTTGCCCAGTAGTAGAATGCCTCGGCCATTTCCTGCGCGTGCTCCACCTTGCGCTTGTAATCCCACTTTTGCATCGTCTGAAAGCGCTCGATGTTTGCCAAAGAGCCATTTTCAGCCATAATCTCCTGTACGGTTTTCATTTTTTACCCCCATTGCTCGGCCATGGCTTTTGCAATGCCCGGCGCGGTTTTGCTTCTGGCTTTGCACGAAACGCCTTGCACACCTCCTGCGATTCCTCGCAGGCAATCAGCACCTTCATCGTTTTCTTCCTCCCATCCATCCTTCTTTGTCAAAATCGTTGCGGCTGATCCGCTCTGCCTCGTGGTGCGCGTTGGTGTAGATGCGCTGCGCTTTCAGCTGACGCGTGTACTCGGCGTACTTCGGGCAGCTGTCGTGGCAGATCGGGTGCCGGTCTGGGCAGTCTTTACATGTCAGGTTGATCATGTTCGGCTTCCTCCCTGTTAAACCAAAGGCGTGTTCCACATCCGGGACAAAATTTGTCAAGGTAATAATCATCGTTGCATTCATACCCGCAAACGGGGCAAATTGTCGTACATGCTTTTTCACGCCAGTAAAGCTTTTTGGGACGTTCACCCGGAAGTTTAGGCAGCGGCATCCAAATGGGGAATTCTTTCGGAAGTAGTGCAACAGTATCAAAAGGCCATGTTTCAACATTTTTATGATACCGAGTTCCAATATATCCGGTTGCAACGGCCAGCACCATTTCACAATCATTTGCATCAGCCTCAGTCGGTGGCTCTTCTGCGGTCTTGCGCCAGCGCTGGACATCCGGGACGACTGCCGGTTCATCTTCCAGCACATCCATCGCGTCCATAATCTGACACGCGCGGCATCTTACGCCGTTGTAATGTTCGCAGCCACAGCAATATGCTGCTTTGATATTGGCGATGGCTTTTTCGCGGTCGATAAATTCGCTCATTTTGTAATCTCCTTCGGCGGCAGCGGCATCCAGCCAACCACGTGAGCATCTACACGGTTATCGTAAATGTCATCCTGGTTGAAATAACGATATTCCCACCAGCCTTTAGGAATAAAGTAATCATCGCTTTCTTTATCGTAGGTTCCCCACTCGGAAATTTCTTCCCAGTAGAAAGCGCTCTTTTGGGACAAGACTGTGCCATCTTCGTAGTTAGCCGTCGTAATCCCATATCCACCGCAGGCGGTTTCAAACAGAATCAGCACATCTTCTTCGACTTTCGGGGGATTCTTGTCAGGGTCGCGCCATGTCGGCTGCAGTGTTTCCGGGTCGATGGTTGGGGCCTCGTCCACGCTGTTCAGGGCATCCTTATAGCAGCATTCTCCAATAGTGAACGGATTGCTTGCACGAAGGTTCATTTCAATGCGCTTGTGCAAAGCGTTCGCGTCAATCAATCTTTTATCGTTCATTTTTCAATCTCCCTTTCTTTGTTTCGCAGGCGTTCCCGGCTGCGTGCCATGAGCTCCGGGCTTAAAATACCATTCCCGGACGGCTGTGCCCTGTCCACGCGGTTGCCTTTTGCCCGGATTCCGCCGATTGGGCAGAGCTGGTTATACTCCTCAGCGGTCTTGCAGCCCAGTCTTTCCGCTTCTTCCAGTGCCTTGCGGACATACGCCCAGCTGCTACCGCCCAGATCTGCGCACTTGTCTATAACCGCATACACAAGATCTGCATCCATGCGCTCTATGTATCCGGTCAGTTCTTCTTCTCCGGTCTTGCTCAGCTTGCCAACGTTATCCCGAAAAAAATCCACCAGATATTTCGTCGTCCTCGTCCCTGTATAGGAGGAGTCATCTTTAGATGACGACGACTTATCTATATCTAATATCTTATATCTAATATCTGTATGGACATTTTTGTGGACATCTGCGTGGACATCCTGTGGACATTGTCCACAAAATTCTGCTTCAATTTGACGCTGGTTCGTTCTTTGCAACTTTTTTTGTGCTGCATAATCGGTCTCGCTTCCGACCATTTCAGAGTGGTTTGCAAGCACCAGTGTGCCGTCTTTTTCCTGATAAATCAGCCCAAGTTTCGCGTAAAGTCCCAGTGCAACGCGCACCGTATCGGTAGAAAACCACTTAGTATCGCGCTGAATCTTGTCCACGTCATAGGGAATGATCACTTCACCGATCTGCCGCGAAAGCCTGCCGTTGGTGTTGATAGTCATAAGGCAGAGCATCTGGTACAACACCACATAGTTTGCGCCGTTCTTCTGCCCCATGAGAAAATCCACCGCATCAGACCGCATAAAGCTGTCTTTGAGTTTCAACCAGTAGTATCTTTTTCCGGTAGCCGTATGCTTTCACCTCCTTTGCACGCCCGTATAGCCGGATAGCACAGCTCGCGAAATCAGAACGGAAGGTCTTCGGCATCATCGTTGATGGGGTCATACTCGGCAGAAGGAGCCGCTTCCGGAGCGCTGGTGCTGTGCGGTGCGTAGTCTGCAAGGCTTTCACCGGGGTACATCTGCGCGCCCTGCAGGCCTTCCGGTTCTTCTGCCGGTTCTGCAGGTTCCAGCGGCGGTCCGGGCTGCGCCATCAGGTCGATCATCTGCTGCAGCCAACGGAATGTCACCAGCCCACCTGGCTGAACATCATCCGCGTCTACATCGTAGTAGGTCTTACCGTTGTACTCCCGCTCTTTCAGCTTCTGGGCAAAAACAGTGACCTGATCGCCTTTCTGCAGCATGCCGTCCCACTGGTCAATGCCGTGCCAGAGGTTTACGCCTACAAAGAAGCTTTGCCATTTGCCGGATTCATCCTGTGTGCGGCTGGCTTTCAGGTCGAATTTCAGAACCCGCTTCTGCCCGGCGTCCCGGAGCACCGGGTCTTTGGCGATCTCGCCGTGCAGCATGATGCCGTTCTTGGTCTGGACGATCATGCATCATCACCGCCAAACGGATCATCGGCGTTTTCCTCTGCAGAGGGTGCATCCGGGGCAGGAATCAGGGTGCCTGCCGTCTTGCGGTGACGGTGGGAACCTGCGTAAGGATCCAGCACCGGCAGTTCTTCAGGCGGCACCTCACGAGCGGTGCTTTCGGCATCCACACGCACCTCACTCTCATCGTACAGAGCGCCAAAGGTAGACGGGAACGCTTCACGAAGGGCGTGCACCAGCGCTACCTTGCGGATCATGGTGGCCTTTTTGCCGTTCCAGAGGGATTTGCCGGTGTCATACTCGCTGAGCTTGACTTCCTCATAGCTGGCGCGGGTGCGGTCCTTGCGGTAGACCTTTGCCCAGCCGCCGAGAAGGGTCTCGCCGCCGATAAGGGTCTCGTTGCCGTCTCCATCATAGACGATAGATCCCTCACGGTTCAGCAGCTGGCCATCTGCGGTCAGGACAATCACGCCGGCTTCAAAACCATCATAGGCCGGGTTGCGCTCGGCCATCTGCATGTAGCAGTTCTTGCCCAGCACGATGGTGCTGGCGGTGTCGTCGTTTTTGTTGTCGTAGTGGATCAGGTAGGCTTCTTTGGTGAAGGGGTTCAGGTGATACTGCTTGCATGTCTCCAGAAAGATTTTGCATTCAGCGTCGGTGGCCTTGGGGCAGATGAAGTTGCGCACGTCTCCAAAACTCACGGTGAAGTGCTGACCGTCAGCACCGGTGATCTCCACCGGAACGGACGGGGATGCGGCCTGCATAGCAGTGCTGCCTGCACGGTTGGCGTTCTGGACGGAACGGTTTGCCAGAGCCTGTGCATTGGAAACGGACGAAGTAGGCGCGGGTGCGCCGGAACGAGTAAGTGCCATAAGTAAATACCTCCAAAATTATTTGATAGAACCATAGCGGAAACCGCGCTCTGCGGCTCCCTGCTTGAACCATGCAATGTCCTCCCGGGTGAACTCCACCCAGAAGCTGTATTTCTTGCGGACCGGAGCCTCCTGCTGTGCAGGCTCTGCGAATCTCTGAAGCATGCTGAAATCCAACCTACCATCCGGCGTGATGGCTGCATTTGCCTGCGCCGTTTGAGCCGCTTCTGCGACGATCTGGCGTTCTTCATCGGTCGGAGGGATGATGACCGGAGCGGTGGCCTGCACCCGTTCTGCGGCCATTCTCTCGGCTTCTGCGCGGCGCTGGGCGTCCCGGGCATTCTGGCGGCGGCTATGCTCCACAAGGGCAGCGTTCAGATTCAGCTCACGCAGATACTCCGTGGTGCAAGCCTCTGCGTCCTCTCCGCAGGTCTCCCGGATCAGACGCAGCTCCTCCCGCCGGGTCTCCACGCTCTTGCGCAGCTCCCGGCCGGCCTTTGCCAGATCATAGGTCTTGTTGAGCCACTGCGGCACCAGCAGGCGGTCAAATGGGATCATCTCCCGCAGCTCGCCGATGCAGTCCGCATAGACAGTCCGCAGGGCGTCGGCCTTGTCCTGCCGTTCGGCTTCTTCCACCGCCTTGACCTGCTGGTCAATGGCACCGGAGACGGCCTTACACTGGCCCTGCATTTGCTTGGCGCTCTGCAAGAACTCTTCCAACGGCTTCATGTAAAAGGCCTTTGCGCTGCGGGCGGCATCGCTGAGCTGCTTGTCCAGCTTGTTCACGGCGGCGCGGTCGGCCTTGGCATCCTTGATGGTGTCCGGGGTGTAGACGCGGCCGGTGTAGGCGGCCAGCATCTCAGTCAGGTTCTGCTGCACCTCAGCTTCATTCCACCGGATCGCGGGCAGTTCCGGGTGCTCCACCCGGACGGTTAATTCTTCTTGCATAAATATTCACCTCGCATACACAACGTTCATATCGGCATCAAATACCCTGTACAGCTGCTCAGGCTTTCTCTTTGCCAGTTCATCGGCAATCACAATTGCATCCGAAGCAACCGGAAATTGCTGTTGCGAAACAAGCGCTGGCGGCTCTTGCCCCACATCGTAAATTCTCAAAAGCGCCACTTGTAAAACCTCCTGCTTTGTGCTATTTTTGTGGTGATGGGCGGCGAAACTCATCACCCTTTGGGCTTGTCCGTGTTGGAGCACGGGCAGGCTCTTATTTTTTGCGTCATACACGGTGCACCACATGACATGGTGGACAGTGTCAGGCATACGTGATCTCCCCAGATTCCTCTTGTAGCATCTCCCGCACGTTATCCATTTCTTCGGCGCACATCTCCCAGACGTTTGCCCGCGCGGAGTATCCGGCCCGGACAACAATGTCGTCTGAGGCTTCGGCTTCTCGCCTGCAGCGTTCGGCAAACCGTGTGTAGGATTTGACTTTGCCCTCAACGTACTCTTTGGCCGTCATCATGCCCCACGCTCCTGATTCTCCGGATACTCCGGGTTACGGGCGTGGGTGCGGTTGATCTTGCCATACTTGCGCCGCTTTGCGGCTCTCTCCCTGTCCTCTGCTGCAAAGCCCAGACGAGCCAGCAGAACAGCTGCCAGAATCAGCACCAGCGACACTGCAAACAGTGTGCCGGAGATGTATCCGGTGGTCTGCGCAGTGCCCTCTGCGCCCATAGCTGCGCCCATTCCAACGCCGCCAAAAATGACGGCCATCCAGTAGTAAGTAGTGGATTTGAGCTTCATTCTTTCGGGTCCTCCTTTGTGTAAACCTTTTCGAGCTTGTAAAAGTCCTTCACCCACGCCATAAATCCGGCGCGTGAGATCAGCGGGGCGGCGCTCTTGGTGTCAATAGACGGCACCGCCCATGCCGGGAAGCTGCCAGCCTGAATCATACCGGTAAAGATCGGCTCGCTCACCGAGATGTTGTTATCTCGCATGATCTGGCAGCACTCTGCAATTCCCATGCTCGGCTTCACTGCCGCACCCCTCCTTTTTTCCTCTCAGCTGCCGCTTCATCTGGATATGCTCCAACCGCTCCGGCTGCCTTGCATCCCAGCGCTGTTCAAGCCAGCGCTTGTTGCAGTGCTTCTTCACGGCTTGACCTCCACAAACTCACCATTTTTGAGGGTATAGTAAACGTTTTCTCTGATGGCGGAACCGTCTACGCGGGCCATTTTGGCACAGATCATGTGGCCGTCATCATCGTACTCGGTCAGCACCAAATAGCAGCCCAGTGCGCCGCGCGCCTTACCGCAAGCACCGTTTACAACGGCAATGCTATCTTTTCCATCTGCTTTTGCGCTGCAATAAGCCCCAGTGGCTGCCGCCGTGCTGTAATCGCC
>ULVG01046271.1_pt1 | contig 25089 bp, 15 predicted proteins | sample 1959221 | NCBI WGS metagenome assembly ULVG01 (sample SAMEA4835780, study PRJEB28245) | human gut metagenome | biome: gut microbiome; material: fecal sample | place: Denmark | collected 2008
TTGAGTACGGAGCATTTATGGGATGCGACAACCTGCGCTATGTGCTTGCCACGGGGAATAAGATTACCACGCTAGGCGACAACCTTTTCGGCGAAAGCCAAGGCAAAATTATATATAAGGAGAAACAATAACTCAGACTATTCCCCGCCTTAATAAGAACAAAGAGACTCTTTTAATAGCAAAAGAAGGTGTGTCAGAATGATAGCTAAAAATCATTCTAACACACCTTCTTCTTTTTTTCAATATCGCACAAGCCTTTATTAAACCAAAAAGATATGAAAGAAGAATCGTTCCATCATGGCAGAAATATTGTTCCATCGTGGTGAAAAAATCGTTCCACCATGGTGGAACGATTTTTTCCTCATGATGGAACGATTTAAAATATGCTTATTTAGTCCTTAGCTTCCGTTATCACTTTGTTGCGTACATACGTGCACGCAACTCCTTGATGTGGTCTGAAGTGATGTATTCGTCATACTCCATCATCTTGTCGATAATACCGTTCGGAGTCAATTCGATGATACGGTTGGCAACCGTCTGAATGAACTCGTGGTCGTGGGATGAGAAAAGGATATTGCCTTTATAGGTCTTTAGATTATTGTTGAATGCCTGGATAGACTCCAAGTCGAGGTGATTGGTAGGTGTATCCAGAATCAAGCAATTGGCATTGCGCAGCTGCATACGTGCAATCATGCAACGCATCTTCTCACCTCCCGACAATACGCTTGCTTTCTTCAGCACCTCCTCGCCGGAGAACAGCATACGTCCCAGGAAGCTCTTCATATAGACTTCATTGCCTTCACCGAACTGGCTCAACCAGTCCACCAGATTCAGGTCTGTATTAAAGAATGCAGTATTGTCCAGCGGCAGGTAAGCGGTGGTGATAGTCACACCCCAGTTGAAAGTACCTGCATCCGGTTTCATATTCTCGTTGATAATCTCGAACAGGGCGGTCATGGCACGCGGGTCGTGCGAAAGGAATACAATCTTGTCTCCCTTCTCTACGTTGAAGTTGACGTCGCGGAACAGCACCGTACCATCTTCCAGCGTTTTCGTCAAACCGGAAACTTCCAGAATCTGATTACCCGGTTCGCGTTCGGGCGTAAAGATGATGCCCGGATACTTACGTGATGACGGCTTGATTTCTTCTACATTCAGTTTCTCCAACATCTTCTTGCGGCTGGTAGTCTGCTTGCTCTTTGCCACATTGGCACTGAATCGGCGGATAAACTCTTCCAGCTCTTTCTTCTTCTCCTCGGCCTTTGCCTTCTGGTTCTGCTGCTGACGGAGCGCCAGCTGGCTGGACTCGTACCAGAAGCTATAGTTACCGGCAAAGAGGTTAATCTTTCCGTAGTCGATGTCCACCGTATGCGTACAAACGGAGTCGAGGAAGTGACGGTCGTGGCTTACCACCAGCACCGTATGCTCAAAGTTGGAGAGGTACTCTTCCAGCCAAGTCACGGTCTCCATATCCAAGTCATTGGTAGGCTCGTCCAGCAGCAAGTTATCAGGATTTCCATAGAGAGCTTGCGCCAGCATGACACGCACCTTTTCTTTGTTGTTCAACTCACCCATCAACAGATAATGCTTGTCTTCCTTGATACCCAAACCACTCAACAAGGCGGCAGCATCGCTTTCGGCATTCCAGCCGTCCAACTCGGCAAATTTCTCTTCCAATTCGGAAACCTTCAGCCCATCCTCGTCTGTGAAATCCTCTTTGGCATACAGCACTTCACGCTGCTTCATGATATCCCACAACACCGTGTGTCCCATCATCACCGTGTCCATCACCGTAAAAGCATCCCACTTAAAGTGGTCCTGGCTCAAAACGGAAAGACGCTCTCCCGGAGCCAGCATGATGGAGCCCGTCGTAGGGTCCAGCTCCCCGGAAATCGTTTTCAGGAAAGTAGATTTTCCGGCGCCGTTGGCACCGATGATACCATAACAGTTACCACTTGTAAACTTCAGGTTTACGTCATTGAACAACACTCTTTTACCAAACTGTACTGAGACATTAGAGACTGTAATCATCTTTATATTTACGATTTATTTATTTACAATTTACTATTTAATACCTATTAGTCTGCGAATTGCGAGTGCAAAGATAGTTATTTTTCCATGAATAGACACAGAGAAGCGCTGTCAATCTGACATAAAAGTATTACCTTTGCAGCGTTTTCGGCAAAAATATCCGTTTTGGCAAAGTTTTTGCTGGAGCACCAATATCGTATTAACTTAAACCCTTAACAGCAATGAAAGCTAAATCATTTTACAAGAATAATAAGCATAACAATATGAATCCGAAAGAAAAAGAAAACAACCAGGAAGAGGAGCTGAAAACTCAAGCTACTCCTAACGAATGTGACGAAGAAACTGTCGGACAAGAAACTTCACAAGAAAACGAAGCTCCCCTGACAGAAGAAGAAAAGCTCGCCCAGGAACTGGAAAAGGCCAATGAACAGATTGAAGAGCAGAAGGACAAATACCTGCGCTTGTCTGCCGAGTTTGACAATTACCGCAAACGTACCATGAAGGAGAAAGCAGAACTCATCCTGAACGGTGGTGAAAAGAGTATCAGCAGTATCCTACCCATTGTGGATGACTTTGAACGCGCCCTCAAAAACATGGAGACAGCCACCGACGTAGCCGCCGTAAAAGAAGGCGTTGAACTTATCTACAACAAGTTCATGTCTGTATTGGGACAAAACGGCGTTAAGGTAATAGAGACAAAGGAACAACCGCTCGATACAGACTATCACGAAGCCATCGCCGTGATTCCGGCACCCAATGAAGCACTGAAAGGCAAAATTCTGGACTGTGTACAAACCGGTTACATCCTAAACGACAAAGTGATCCGTCATGCCAAAGTGGTAGTCGGAGAATAACATAAAACTGTATGGAAAAAAGAGATTACTACGAAGTATTGGAAGTCGAAAAGACAGCAACGGTAGAAGAAATAAAGAAAGCCTATCGCAAGAAAGCCATCCAATATCATCCGGACAAGAATCCGGGCGACAAAACAGCCGAAGAGAAATTCAAGGAAGCGGCAGAGGCATACGACGTACTAAGCAATCCGGACAAGCGTGCCCGCTACGATCAGTTTGGTCATGCCGGACTGGGTGGTGCCGCCGGTAATGGTGGTCCGTTCGGCGGCTTCAGTGGAGGCATGTCCATGGACGACATCTTCTCCATGTTCGGTGACATCTTTGGCGGACACAGTGGAGGTTTCGGCGGTTTTGGAGGTTTCGGCGGAGGCGGTGGAGCACAACAACGCCGTTACCGTGGTTCGGACCTGCGTGTCAAGGTGAAACTGAACCTCAAGGAAATCTCTACCGGCGTGGAAAAGAAATTCAAACTGAAGAAATACGTACCTTGTACCCACTGCCATGGCACTGGAGCCGAAGGTGACGGTGGTTCAGAGACCTGCCCGACTTGTAACGGCAGCGGCACGGTAATCCGTAACCAGCAAACCATACTCGGCACCATGCAGACAAGAACCACCTGCCCGACATGTGGCGGTGAGGGCAAAATCATCAAGAACAAGTGTAAGGAGTGTGCCGGTGAAGGCATTGTATACGGTGAAGAAGTAGTAACCGTAAAAATTCCGAAAGGCGTTGCAGAAGGTATGCAACTCTCTATGGGAGGAAAAGGAAACGCAGGCAAGCACAACGGCGTGCCGGGAGACCTGCTGATTCTTGTAGAGGAAGAACAAGACCCGAACCTGATACGCGACGAAAATGACTTGATTTACAATCTGCTCCTCAGCTTCCCGACAGCAGCCTTGGGTGGTGCGGTAGAAATTCCCACAATTGATGGAAAGGTAAAAGTAAAAATTGACTCAGGTACGCAACCGGGAAAAGTGCTCCGCCTGCGCGGCAAAGGTTTACCCAACGTGAACGGATACGGCACGGGAGATTTGCTGGTAAATGTCAGCGTATACGTACCCGAAACGCTGAACAAGGATGAGAAGAAGGCGCTGGAGGAGATGGAAGAATCGGATAACTTCAAGCCAAATACTTCGATTAAGGAGAAAATATTCAAGAAGTTCAAGAGTCTGTTCGACTAATTACGTCATACCATCATTAAGATTCGAAAAGCTGATAAAAAAGTATTTAGTTATACAAGTAAGGAGAGTCTTCCGAATTTGTCGGGGACTCTCCTTTTGTTATATCAGACAAGTTAAGGATGACTTCGGAAAGTAAAACACTTACCAAAGACTCATATACGAAGCTAATTATTACTGCTTTGCTCCAAAGAATCAATATATGCTTTATACTCCTTAAACAACTGAATTGTAGATTCTTCACCAATACACACCGACATTTCCGGATCATTAAATACCCCAGGATATTGGTAACAAACCACCTTTTCAAAATTATCGAATAAGTACAAATCGTTTTTGATTTCATCAATTGGACGAGGAATCAAATAGTATTCTTTCTCATGAAACAAGAAAGCTTCCAAGTCCAGCCATAAATGCGCATCGGCATCATCGCAGAATTGTTGTAACAGATTCACAGCTTCAACTCCCGTCAAATCGTTCTCCGGCATGCGGGCAAAGGCAAACGGACAAATGATGTCGACATATTGCAATAAAATAGGATATTTGTCTCGTGCCTCAGATACGCCCCAGCCATTGGGTGCGAACATAATCGGTTTGTCGGGGGCAAATTCACTACAATATTGCTTGAGTTCTTTGAAGAAATGAAGCACCTCTTCCTGACGTATAGCTTTCTTGGCAGGATCTTCCTCAAAACATCCCAAACTTCCCATACCTTCTTCTGATATGTAGAATCCATAGAATGAGGGATGATGATGATACTTTTCCCACAATTCTTTGGCCACTTTTTTGTGCCATTCCAAAGAGCCTTCCGTATAATCGAACCAAGCATACATGCCCACACCCATGAAGACGTACATACCTTCCTCATCTGCTTGCGCCAATACATCTTCTATAGGATCTTGAGCCGTAATAGGCATTCTACCCGGGTACAAATCAGAGGGATAAAAAGCTTTACCTTCATAACCTTCTTTATCAATATTATGCGCACCTACATATTTTTGGTTTCTAAATGACTCCTGAATGACGACAATATTCATATCCAGTTTATTCATTGAAGTCACCACCTCTTTCCATTGCTCATCCGTCAATGTCTTGATGGTAGGATTCCACATCTTTCCTTCCTGCTCGCTCCAATGATAGAAGCCAACGAAAGAGCCGTCTATTTTTCGCGTAGAGCGGACAGATGATTCAATAATTTCAGTAGGCTTCTGCATCTTATAAACATTAACTCCGTCCTCTACAACCAAGATGACAGTATGCTTACCTACTCTACCCTGTGTAGGGATAACATGCTTCACGCAATCGCTTTTTCCAGATTCTAAGCTAATAGTTGTCGAATGCAACATTGCGGTTTCAGTCTCCTCATCCCAATAGATAGCAACCTTGTAAGACTTGTTTTTCTCCGTTGTATTTCTGATACCAGCTCTAATATCCAGTTTCACTTGATTGGTAACGGTACTAGGAGGAATTAGCGTTAATCCTACTTCACTTTTACTTCTATCGGTGCAACCGCTCATCAAGACGCTAAACAACACTATTATAAGTGTACATAAATACATGTTTTTCTTCATTTATTCTTTATTTAGATGGTTAATAAAAATAGTTTTCAAAATTTATCTTCATATTTATTCAACAAGAAACGGGCATATTCCAACAAATTGCTTTTCGGAACTGTTTTTGCGATAGGATGCGTAGATTGAACCCACGAATCTTCAAAATCCTTTATTTTTTTATCCAATTCTTTTTGTGAGAAATCCTGATTATTTTCTACCGCTGAAATAACGGCATTCAGATACATGTCCCAACGTTTTAAATAGTAGTCTTCAATAAGCCCTGCCCACGTACGGCTGGCATAATCATTCAGTGAACCTCCCCAAGTGGTAATTAAATTGCGGGCATTCTTTTCGTAATAGTCTTTTAATTCCGGTGTAATGCCATATTCGCGAGCGTCGGAAATCCAATTAATTATGGAACTATGATTGTGGAATGTGTTTAGTTGTTCAAGTTCGTTCAACAGGTCACGCATTTCTTTAGCTTTAGCTTTCAGTGCTTGCAAATTCTTCGATTCATAGAAACAATCGAATTCTTCTTTTACAGTCAGAAAATAGTTTCCAAGCAGTTGACGTCCTACGGTAATAATGTCTATACGTAAAGCATCACGTCCACAATCGGATACTAATAGGAGTTTTTTCCATGCTTGAAGTAACGTAGCGTTAGAATAATTGATAGCAGTAGAATAAAACTTCGATTGCTTCATCACGGGACGGAAATTAAGAAGAATCCCCAGCGTCGTAGGAACTTGTACATATACTTGATTAAACAAGATATTCCAAGCCTCACGAACAGATTCAGAGATAACGCCAGCATGTCTATCCGCAAGCGAATTAATCCAATCCCGGTCTTCTTTGTTTAACGTCCACGCTTTTTCTAAAATGTACTCATAGGGAAACTGCATTACATCCAGCCCTTCCAGCGTAGAGCCGATTCCCAATAAGTTGTTTCCGCCATTTACCAGCGCATTTTCTAATCGGGCACCACTCTCTTTCACGTTTCCTGTAAGTGTAGTGTTGCCACCGAAGTTTCCTAAATAGCACCAGATATAAGGTTGACCATAAAAATGTTCAGTGTTTTTCCATAATTCCACATTCTCGCAGTGATAATCCAAGAGTGACATTTTTCCTTGGGGAACTCCTGTGAGCAACGCTTTGATACGTTCATCGGTCCAGTCTTTCCGATCATAATAAAATAGCCATGCCATTTGCATCCATTCGGCCTCAGGATCTACAGCAGTCAATGTATGATAGATATCCGAAGAGACCTTACTCAGATACTCTGATTCCCAACTGGGCGGATCGACCTCGTTAAACGGATCGATACCATAAATATGATCTGTACCAAAGAGGCGAGTTTGTTCTTCAAGATATAACTTCTGAATTGAAGCGAACAAAGGCTCTTCCGGGTTTAAAAAACTGCACCGATACTTTTGAGAAAATCCTGCCCATTCGCCCAAGTTCTGGATATTCGCATTCGGATAAATACGCTTCAGAGCATTGGGTACATGTCCGGCAAAGGCAGGAAGAACCGGTTTCATATTCAATTCCCGTTCACGAGACAGAATTTTCTTTTGCAGTTCCGCCTGGCTGTCCAGCCAATGCATAGGGAGAGGACTATTCCAACCATCAATATTAGCCATTCGATGCCACGGGAGGTAAGCTGGTCCAGTGAAATAGCTACGAATTTCTTTGTCTGTCAACCCTATGTTTTTCCAAACATTGTACCACACTGTTTCTTGACCAGTTATGGCTAAAGGCATATTGACTCCATTCAATGCCATCCAGTCAATCAATCGCTCCCAATCTTTCCATTGCCAAAAAGGCATTGTATAGCCATACGTGCAATAGTTCAAAAAGAAACGTCTGCTTACTTTGGCCTCCACATACACGGGAGTATCAATAATTGGAAGCGTTTGAGGCATCTCTACCGGAACATCCGCATACCATGAAACTGTAGTCAGACAAAAATAGCGTAAGTAATGATTCAGTCCCATGGCCATTGAATTTGCATTATTACCGCAAATCACAATCTTACCGGCATCAGAAGTTTCTAACCGAAAACAATCTTTCCTATCAGTGGAATTTAACTTCTTAAATTGGAAATTATTGGCATAAACCGGAACCAAACGTTCTACCATTGACTGCATTGCCAGCACATCCTTGTCTTCTGCCTTTACAGAGAATGCGAACAAAAGAGAAAATATAAGTAAGCAAACATTCCTTTTTTTCATATTAACACGCTTATTTTCTTGTCAACCCAAACATTTTAAAGTTCACTTTTTGTTCAGTGCCGGACACATTGCTCAATCTTACTTTTTGCAGTTTCTCATCTCCCGGTTGGGCTGAAAGCCTTGTTCCATTTCCTGTTTCCTTTAACTCTAAAGTCCGCCACTCTATACCATCGGCACTGACTTCCAACTTGAAGTTCGCCTTTTCTATCTCTCCTAAGTTTATCCGTATAGAGGATAAAGGATAAGCTTCTTTTGCAATGATTGTCAATGAGCCACCGTTCTGCCAATTAATGGGTTCGAGGGCAGGCGAAACACTGACAATGTTCCACTCTCGTTTCAGAGGAAGTGAAGCCAGTTGCTCAACATCGCTTTCCAACGCATAAGGCAAATAGGAAGCTTTGGTTTCCAATTGAGTGTGGTACAGTTCGTTGTAGCGTTCTGTCGCGATTTGGAACAACGTATCAAAAGTAGGCACAAGATGCTTTCCACCACTTTTAACTCCCGGATAGTAGGAAGACTGATTGTATGAAGTGTCTACAATGTACATCAGTCTCTGCAAAGCCTGAATGTTTGCATGGCATCGCACAAACGTCTCCTTTTGCTGCAACAGGCTGATTAGGCTCAGTATTTCCTTGCCGTATTCACCTACCAGTTTGAATTGGTACAACCAGGGTTTAATTTCCTTAATCAGCGCAGGGTTCTCATTTTCGGAGGTCAGCAACATATTGGCAGAATAAACAATTCTTTGACACTCCTCCATAACTTGTTGATAGGCGTCTTTATCAATCATTTTTCTTTCACGGAAAGTCTCCAACAATCCGGAAAGTGCCGGTTGAATAGCAACAGACTCCTCTCTGCGGAAAGTGTGTCCGGAAGCTCCCGGATCGGAATGATGGCTGGCAAATGTCTCCAAATATTCTGCATGGACGGGCATCAGATCCCGAATTCCATACTTCCAGGAAGATATACTGTCATACTTCTCCATATTCCATGTATAGTCGGCTATGCCATAAAGGGCAATCTTCGAGGCTTCGGCAAACTCCATCGGATTGGAAACAAAAGCCGATACATCATTCTTGATATCCAGCCCATTACCGTAAACGGGGCCTAATAGCAAGTGGTCGGCTACGTAATCGGAAACCGGATAATTCCACCAAATGAAAACATTGCGTTTAAACAGCGGATTGATGAAATCCAATGAAGATTTATCAATAGTAGTCACAACTTTATCTCCGGTCCACATAATCTGGATATCTTTATCCAGTTTGTCGCCAAGTGTAGTGATATAACCGTCATCTTTCACCCAAGCCTTGTTGTAGATTGTAGGACATAGAATCAAGGGAGCCACATCTTGTTTGGCATGTACGAAATGCTCATTTACGTAGTTCAGTAGCTCGACTTGTTTGTCCGCTTTCGTGCCCTCGCCTGTAATGTCATCAAAAAAGACGGCAAATCCACGTACACCCAACCGGTACATACTTTCGAGTTTTTGCATCAGTCGCGAACGGTCTTCCTCATTCCAACGTATATCCAATCCCGGATGGATGGCCCAGTAGAAAATAACTTCATTCTGTTTTGCTCTTTCAGCCAACTGGCTGATGCGCTCTCCTTCTTCAGCCGGATATGGTTTACGCCAATTGGGAGTACGGTGATAAGGATCATCTTTCGGACCATAGATATAAATGTTCATCTTACTACGTCCATAAAAGTCCAACTGGTCTATACGAGCTTCGTGGCTCCAAGGGGCTCCATAGAACCCTTCCACTACTCCACGATAGGCAACATCCGGATAATCGGTTATTTCTACTGCAGGCAGCTGATTCAGTGTAAGAAGTTGCCCCAGTGTCTGTAGACCATAATAAGCACCTCGCTCATCAGAACCGGCTATAACAATTTGTTTCTTGTCTATTTTCAAAAAATATCCTTCAGTCTTATCCGGTATCTGTTTCCAATACTTCTTCATATCCTTGTCAGCCTTGGTGCCAACGTAAATTTTAAAAGCTGCTTTTGGCGTTTCTCCCGGTAACAACGAACGGAGTGTTGATAAAACCGGACAACCATTAATCGAACTACCCGCATACAATTGGTAGCTTTGCGGAACGAGTATGGAGTCATTCTGAAATGTATACTCTTGTGGAGTAGGCAGTAAGCGAAAGCCCTGCGCATGAGTCGTTACAGCTGCCATCAAGAAAGATGCTGCTATAAATATTAGCTTTTTCATATATATCTGATAATTAAAGTTTCATTTCTGTTTTTACATTTTCCCATTCGGTCTCAATTGTATGGGGTTGAAGGATATCCCACAATGTGGTATCCATCTCCAGCAGGACTTGTGTACCGACAATCCAGCTTTGAATCCATCCGGTCAAGGTACACCAGGCCCCCCATCCGGCATCGGCATTGGATGCCCAATAGTCCCATTCTTCGTAATTGAACGCACGGAACCATGCACCATCTACACTTTTGAACTTCTCTGACCGTACTTGGATACGAGTCAAAAAATCAGATAGTTTCTGTACCGCAACCTGATGTTCCGGCTTTCCGGTTACGGCGGCGGCTTCATTCAACGCAAAGAATGCAAAATTGCTTGTATAAAGCATATCTGCCACAGGATCGCCATTATCGTGAATCAGCGGAGCTTCGAATTTTCCATATTCCTCGTTGGACTTCGCCTTGTTGTACCAGCCGGTACTTGCGTCACCCAATTCTTCACGAATCGCGCCGCACTCTACCTGGTTTTTCAGTACTTCATCAATCATAAAGTTCAGCCAATTAAGATGCTGTTCCGTCGGTTCAATACGTGCCAGCCAAGCCAAAGGCAGAATCATGCGTGCCCGCTCTTGTTGAATACCGTTGGTCCACTGCCATCCGGTCGGATAAGCCTCCATTGTAAGCTGTATAGCCTTCTTAGTACGTGTCAGAAGTTCTTCGTAACCGGTCTTGCTATATAGATAGAGGTAACATGCCCATATCCATGACTCTAAATGAGGATGCGGGTTGATTAAATCTCCATTCCAATAATGTTTCCAACCATACTCTTTTAATTTCTCCTCAAACAAAAGGCTACCGCGAAAACCATTTTTTCCGGTAGTGCGGAAATTACCTACAATTGCTTCCAGAATTTTCTTATCCCATTGTTTTTGGCCAGTTATACTTGCAGTTGTCAACATGCCCAAAATAGAACGGGCATTGTCGTCCTGATAATAATGTCCTTTATGTGTTAATGACCATCCGAGTAGACCGAAGGAAGGACTGTCGGGATCAGACCTGGGTCCGTCTCTATATTCACCCAAGGCATGATTCATCAAGTTGGAAGCTACTTTATAATATTCTTCATTATTCAAATATTTTCCTGCCAAAGAAAAAGCCAGTGCAGATTCCCCCTGTACGTCATTTCTCATCCAATAACGGTATTGCTGCACTCCGTCCCAATAGACGAACGAACAGTGCCCTTCCAATACTCCCAAACTCCCATCACCATCTTTGGCAGTCTGTGGTAATTCAGGACCGAAAGGAGCGGAACCGTCGCCTTCGTATTTATCCAGCCAATCTTTCTTCCATGAACTATCTACCAAAAAATGACCGTTATAGAACCATTCGATACCTTTCTCAATAGAATGCTTGCGTGCATCGGATGCCAAAGCATCTTCTCTGCCATAAACAGAGTTCACATAGGTAAGCCATGCTTGCAGTGTGACAGAATGCCCTTCCAAGAAAGAGAGGATGCCATTCCAAACAGACTTCCACGCATCTTGTGGCAAGAAACGGGCATCTGCAAAATGACTAAGAGCCGAAGTAGACACCAAAATCTGATCATTGTAGTGGTAAAGCAAGGAATAATAAGGGGTATCTTTCAATCCGTATACAGCCTTATCCATACCTGCTACCTTAGCTACAGCAAGAATTGTTTGTCCATGCTTCTCCGGCAATACATAACTGCCGTTAATCGTCAACAGCTTCATGGCTGGCAAAGCCTGTGAAAAAGTACTGTCCATTACAACAACACGTTCTAGTGAAAGCGCTACTGGTTGGCTAATTGTGTCGGCAAACGTTGTAAACTCAGCATAAACCTTTAAATCTTTCGACTTGATTTTTTCTTCCAGTTCTTTTCCAAGTTTTCCCGGCTTCTCCGGATATCCCTGAGTAAGCAGTAGAACTGCACCTCTCTCAGGAGCGGCTTCAATAGCTTCTGCCGCACTCGAATACTTTTGGATTTTTTTACCCTCTTGTTGCAATACGGTCAACAAATTGTTGTCTTCGGGCGCACATACATAGTAATCCGGTGAAGTACATGCGGATAAAATGATTACTAATAATAGGTAAATGTATTTCATAAGTTTATTAAATATATACATTGCATAATTAAGTATCTTCTTCAATGCAACTGTTTACTCCAGTTTTTCAAGTGTTTGCCGCAGATTATTCCCATGAGTGGCTAAAAGCTGGGCAGCATCTTCCTCTGTTAAGCCATAGAGACGATTAAGAATAGTCTGTGCTCTCTTAATTAGTTTTTCATTGATACATTCCACTCCAATCATATAAGGACCATGCACATTGCCCATAAGTATCATGGCTGTTGTGGAAATAAAGTTTAGTACCTTTTTCGTAGCAGTTCCCGCCTTCATACGTGTAGATCCGGCCACAACTTCATGCCCGGAGTGAAGCGCAATGTTCAGTCCAATCCACGAAGGTATTTCCGCATCTCCTTCTTGAATAAAAATGGTTGAAGCCCCCAGGCTGTGAGATACCGCCAAGGCAGAACGCACATAGTAAGCTGATCCGCTTACAGAAATGCCTATCACAACATCTTTTTCGCAAACTGATGCAAGCACGATTTCGGGAACGGCACTAGCATCTTCCTCAAAATTACTTTCTATTTCAATGGTAGCATCAGCTACACCTCCAGCAATCAGTGTTATCACCTTATCACACGGAAAGCCAAATGTACAACCCAGCTCAACGTTATCAATGGCTGCCAAGCGACCGCTTGTTCCAGCTCCCACATAAATCAATCGGCCACCTTCTGAAAGTTTCCGTGCCACTGTTTGCGCAGCTTTGACAATCTCCGGCAGGGAAGCGTGAAGCAACTGTCCCGCTTCCTGTTCCGTATTCCAAAGGTATTCAATGATATGCTGTCCATCCATTTTATGTAGAGCTATATCCGAATCATAAGGAATTTCCGTATTAATTTCTATATATGCTTTTCTGGGATTCTCGTCTTGAGCAATCTTTTCGCCAACCGCCAACAGCACTGCCCCTAATAACGGCAGCAAATTGCCCTCTGCAAGAATATCAACATTTGCCATTCGTTTCAATAAGCTCAAAGGTTTGGCAATACGCCGTTCCAATTCATTTCCTAAAGGATATTGACAGGAAGAAACGATAGAGGCCAAACCACCTCCAATCAAGATCTGATCAATATTATAAAGCAAGCAAGTTGAATAAACAATATGGGCAAGTCCGGATAAATAGTTTTCCCGTTCTTTCTGAAACTTATCCTCAGAAAACAGTTTACGTAGATCATCTCCTATTTTGTCAGCTAATCTGGAAATTCCTCCTATCTCATCGAAAGTTCCACAAGGTGTCCCAATGGAACCAACCAATGGCAACGTCTTGCCAGGCTGCCATTTCCGTCCGTTACGCCAGATTGAGAGACCTATGCCGGTACCTACAGGCAAAATACCTATAGTCTTGCCTCCATACAGGTAATTACAAGTAGAAGCACCAATAGCTACTGCATCAGCATCGTTAATCAGTACAACCGATGTCTGGTATTTTCGTTCCAGATACTCTTTCCATTTCGGAGATTGGATTTTACCCAAATGAGGAGAAGCCACTACCACTTTTTGTCCGGCATAGTCCACAATGCCTGCGGTAGAGACTCCGATTCCCAAAATAAAATCGGTACCGTCTAATGATAACAAATCAAGCAGTTCATCCAAACTTTGAATAAATTCCTCTACCTTTCTATCTACTCCCAAACGACTTGGAACTCGTTGTACTTTATTTTGGGCTATTTGGCTGACAACAGAACTTTTCCAGTCCGACTGTAGAGGTACATAGCAAGCGATTCCTTTCAACCATGTACCTCCTACATCAATTCCTACGTATATTCCTTGTTTCATGAGAAAAATTTTAATCTATTTACCTATTCTTTGTTTCTTTATCTCTTTCAGATATTCCAGATATTCCACAAAGCGCTTCAAGGTCTCTTCTTGTCCAATACGAAAAGACATAGACGGATCATTGAATACACCGGGTAACTGGAAACACAAAATCTTCTCAAAATTACTGTAAGCTAATAAATCTTTCTTAATATCTTCTATAGTCTTAGGATATAAGGAATAATTCTCATCAAAATTAAATACTTCCAAATCAAGCCATAGATGAGCCCCTGCACCATCACACCATCTCTGCAACAAATCAGCAGTTTCTTTTCCTCCCAGTTCGCCAGGACGATCGTTCAGACGCGCGAAGCCAAAAGGGCAAATGATATCCAAGTTCTTCAACAATCTTGGATAAACTTCCGCAGCCAAAGGAACTTCACTGCTGTTTGTAGCCAACATGATAGGTTTACCTGGTGCGAAATGTGCGCAGTGTTTCTTAAATTCATCAAAAAAATGAACCATTTCCTCTCTACGTACTTTTTTCATTTTAGGATCTTTCTCCAGATAATCCAGTCCTCCATTGTTTTCCTCAGAAACGTAGAAGCCATAGAAAGAAGGGTGGTGCCCAAATTTTGCCCATAATTCTTTCGCAATTAATTTATGCCATTTCAAGGATTCTTCGGTAAAATCGAACCACGCAAACATACCGACTCCCATAAATACATGCATTCCCAATTTGTCCGCCTCTGCTAAAATAGCTTCAATAGGATTCTCTGCTTTTATGGGAAACTTTCTCGGATAGAGTTCGGAATCGTAAAAAGCCTTCCCACCGTAAGTCTCCACCGTTTCGTTATGCTGACCTACATAATGCTGATTGCGAAATGCTTCTGTTATGACAACTACATTCATATCCAACTTATGCATAGAGCGCACCAACTCCCGCCAATTGTTATCTGTCATTTCTTTCAAGTCCGGATTCCAATATTTTCCTTCTGTTTCACTGTAAATATAAAATCCTGCCCATGTACCATCAATTGTCTGAGAAGATCTTACAGACGAATCCAGAATTTCAATATTTTTATTCGTTTCAAAGGTCTTGTGGCCATTATCTACTACTAGTATAATCTCATTATTTCCTACTTTATCTTTTGTAGAAATAACTTCTTGAGCTACATGACTTTGACCGGGCTCTAATATTACTTGAGAGTGATGAAGCAATGCTGATTTTTTCTTTTTGTTCAAATAGAGAAAGATATCCAGCGTCTGTTTCTGGCTATCATTATTCACTATTCCTGCCCGTATATCCAAATCCACTTGTTTGGTTATGGTAGTCGGCGGTATAAGAGTAAGACTTACTTCTTGCCCCGATAAGGAGAGTGTACTGTTCAATAGGCATACCAGAAATATAGCATATAATAGTCTCATGTCAATCTTTCTTATTTGAATTATCTCTGTTTTTTAACCTTTCGCAAGTATTCCAAATATTCCCTGAAACGCTTCAACGTGGATTCTTGTCCAATGCGGAAAGACATGGACGGATCATTGAAAATACCCGGAAGCTGATAACATAAAATCTTCTCGAAATTGCTGAATGCCAGTAAATCCTTTTCTATATCTTCGATTGTTTTAGGATACAAAGCTCCTTTTTCATCAAAATTAAACACTTCCAAGTCAAGCCATAAGTGTGAGCCTGCGTCATCACACAGTTTCTGCAACAAATCTGCAGTTTCTTTTCCACCCAACTCACCAGGTTGATCATTCAAACGAGCAAAACCGAAAGGACAGATAATATCCAGATTTTTCAGAAGTTTTGGATATGCTTCTACAGCCAAAGGCACTTCACTGCTATTTGTTGCTAGCATAATCGGTTTATCCGGTGCAAAACGCGAACAGTGTTTCTTGAATTCATCAAAGAAATGGATAATCTCTTTCCGACGGGCAAGTTTCATTTCAGGGTCTTTTTCCCAATTATCCAAAGCACCATGGCTTTCTTCGGAAACATAGAATCCATAGAATGACGGGTGGTGGCCATATTTTTTAAACAATTCATCAACAACTTTTTTATGCCACTTTAAAGATTCTTCGGTAAAATCGAACCATGCGAATATTCCGACTCCCACTAATACATGCATTCCAAGTTTATCAGCTTCAGACAAAACTGCCTCTATCGGATTATTTGCCTTTATTGGAAATCTAGCAGGGTACAAATCTGAATCATAAAATGCTTTTCCACCATATGTCTCTACAGTTTCATGGTGTTGACCTACATATTTCTGATTTCTGAAAGTTTCAGTCATCACAATCACATTCATATCCAACTTATGCATAGAACGAACCAGTTCGCGCCAGTTGTCATCTGTCATTTCTTTAAAATCCGGATTCCAGAACCTGCCCTCTGTTTCACTCCAATGGTAAAAACCGGCCCAAGTTCCATCAATGGTCTGTGTTGACCTCGTAGGTGAATCCAAAATCTCAATTTCTCTGATAGTTTCAAACTTTTTTTTGCCTGCTTTTACCACTAAAATGATTTTATTTTTTCCGACTTTGTCTTTAGTCGAAATAATTTTCTTCACCAAGTGACTTTCCTCAGGTGCCAGTGTGATTTGTGAATGATGGAGCAAAGCAGATTCCTTTTTCTTGTTCAAATAGATAGAGATATCCATAGGTACTTTCTCTGTTTCATTATTTACAATTCCCGCCCGTATGTCCAAATTTACTTGATTAGTTATGGTAGTAGGGGGAATTAAACTAAGGCTAACCTTTTGTCCATACAAAGAAAAAAGATTTAAACATACAAACGCTAACAGTGTAGCATATAGTCTATTCTTGTTGTTCATATTTGGTAATTTATCAATATTCAATAGTTCAATTCATACAAATGGAGAACGAAGAGTTCACATAGAAATACTCAAAGGCAGCTCTTCGTTCTCCATATTTTTTATTCCAGTGCGGTACCTGCTTCAGTCGGCCAGTAAGGATTTTGGTAAATTACAGAATTTTCGACTGTCCCGTCCGGTGAAGCTAGTTGCAAATCCCTATATCCTATCGGATACAAGTAATTAGCCTTGCTCCATGTGAAACCGTTATACAATAAATTGTTTGTCTCGAATTTACGGAAAGGTTGGAGGTAAGTACCCAGTTCAGGAGCACTGACATTAGCAGTGGTTGTTCCGCTGGCATCCAAAAGGGAGGTACCTTCTGCGCTCACATAACGGCCATCGGCTCCGGCCCATAGGTTCATACCTTCCACAATATAATCTTTGACTTGATCCAAGGCTCTCCAGCGTTTCAGGTCCATCATGCGCAGACCTTCGCCTATCAGTTCGTTACGTCTTTCACGGCGAATATTATAGAGTGTAGCATCAACGAGCCGGTCACCGGAATAGACACCCCAATCACCCACTTTCTCCTTGTTCAAGTCTGTCAGACGGATGGTTTTTTCAAAATCGCTACTTACACCAGCCCTCTCGCGAATAGCTCTCCAATATTTTTTGGCTGTATCATCAAGATTTCCATTCTTCATGTAACTGGCTTCCATATAATTCAAGTAAGCTTCGACAGCTCTAAAAACGATAGAGCCATACGTAGACACCAGACCAACTGCTGCTGTCTGTCCCGGTTCATAAGAGAAGCATTTTCTGAAACGGTAACCCGTCACATCTTTGTTTTCTCCTGGTACCAGAATGTTGGGAAATTCAGCAGGTACAACATTGTAATTCATTCTAGGGTGATTCTGATCCGCTAAGACCTTAACATCCTCTTCACCGGCTACAAACAATTGAAGGCGTTCATCACGGTTTTCTTTAACCTTCATAATCGTATTGTCACCTTGGTAACCATTATTTCCCGCATAGATGGGAGAACCATCTTTCATCAAAAAACTGTCAATCAGTCCCTTAGTAAGTCCCATATTTCCACCAGAATACAAATACACACCTGTAGAATGGAGAATATTAAGGTCATAATTGTAAGAACGCCAGAACAAAACCTCCGGTATGACCGACATATCAATGGCAGAGAACATCTCAAAATAAGGATTCCACCCCGTGGGAAAATCTGTCGGATTCATTTGGTGCGAGTTGGCCGTCAATACAATCTTATCGGCCACTTGTTTTGACGATTCCATACATTGGGACAAAAAGAAATCAATTTCGGTATCCAAATCAATTGAGAAATCGGCGTTATAATCCATGTTTGCACCCGGCCATCCTACCTCGCCCGGAACACGCGGTGTGCCGCGATGATAGGTCAAGAAACTGGCCTCGAACAAAGCTACACGACTTTTCAGCAACAATGCAACATCTTTGGTCAGTCTGTTCTTTTTCTCCACATCGTTACTCATCAGATCAATTGCCTTGTCCAAATCCTCAAGAATAAAGCGTGCGACTTTATTTCTAGGACTTCTCTTGCTGGCTGCAATCAGCTCCTCGTTGTTATCTGAGAAAGTCCGAGTTATAATTGGGAAATCACCGAAGATTTGTAACTTTTGAAAATAATCCCATGCACGGAGGAGATACATTTCACCGATGTATTGCTTTACCATCAATGGGTCACCGGTAATTTCTCCACTTTCATATTTGGGCAATACATTTTCAAAGAAATAGTTGTAAGCCCTGATATTTGTAAAATTCCAACTGCCTGAATAATCTGGCACACGCCATTGTCCCGGAGCATAATTGGTCAGACTACCGCTGTTGGACACCTGATTGTCGGTATCATTGTCACTTGCCAATGTTCCTATTCCATAACCGGAGTGTGTAGGAAAATTGGAATAATAACATATAGTATAAGCAGCCAAATCATTAGCGGAAGTAAAATAATTTGCAGATGAAATTTGATCCAGCGGTTCTCTTTCCAAAAAATCGTCGCAAGAGGCTAAAGATACACATAACATAGCCCCCAAAATATAGTGAAATTTATTAGTTCTCATTTTTATCAGAAATTAAGATTAAGTCCTATAGAAATTGTCTTATTCAACGGGTATACACAACCATTCATCCAGTTACCGGCAATAGTTTCAGGATCGAACATATCGGCCAGTTTGGTGAATGTCAACAGATTCTCTCCTGATACATAGAATCGAACGGACGATAAATTCCATTTTTGAGTAATGGCTTTGGGCAAAGTGTAACCGATCTGAATATTTTTTAACCGCAAATAAGCCGCACTCTGCACATATCTTGATTGTACCTCTTGATTCTTGTAATCCCAATTGAACAGAGGCCTGGGATAGTATGCATCCAGATTAGCTCCCAACGGATCACCCTCAGGTCTGAAAAAGTCCCAATGATCCACAAATCCTGTTGAGCCATAATAGCTTCCTGTAGCTCCCCAAAAATAGACATCACCAGCTCCAGGAGCAAAATCTTTTTTACCCACTCCCTGCAAGAAGAGACGCAAATCTATACCTTTCCACTCTGCATCCAATGATATGGCATAATTGTAGCGGGGAGTTGAATTTCCAATCACTTTTCTATCACCCGGATTGTCCGCGGTATTCTCTCCAATGCCAATCTTACCATCTCCGTCCAGATCTGCATACATGATATCACCGGCAGCCCAAGAAGCACCTAAAAGGGATTGATCCACTTTTTTCAGATGCTCAGTCATTTCTTCATCACTCTTGGCTATTCCAATAGTTTCATATCCCCAAATCTCACCAAATTCTTTTCCTTCATACCAAGGCAATGAAAGGCTTTTTCTCTCATTGGGATATTTAGTGATAACCTGCTTAGAATCAGAGAATAAAAACTTCACTCCATAAGAAAAGTCTTGTATCCTATCGCGCCAACTTATTTCCAATTCATAGCCTTGAGACTTCATGTCTGTATTGTTGATTGACGGAACCCCTGTACCCAACGTTGCCGGCAGTTCCGGAGCAGGACCTATCATATCCGTTGTTTTTCTCACAAAATAGTCGAAAGAACCGGTCAGACGGTTATCAAACAAGCCCCAATCCAATCCTAGATTCCAGGATCTTACCCGTTCCCATGTCATTTCTTTACTTACCATATTCGGTACACTGGCAATATTCTGTTTTTCACCATTTATTAACCATGTTCCCCCTTTTACTTGCATTGGAAGAGCTTGGAAGAAAGGATAATACAAGTCTGTGTTCATATTTCCCAATTCTCCCCAAGAAGCCCTAAGTTTAAGAAGATTCAAATAATCTACATTTTTCAGGAATCGTTCTCTTGCCATATTCCATCCCAAAGAGAATGAAGGGAACAACGCCCATCTCTTGTCACCAATGAAACGGGAAGACCCGTCATATCTCAAATTTGCTTCGAACAAATATTTCTCCTTATAGTTATAATTCAGACGGCCAAAATATCCCGCATTTGCCCAATGTATGTAACCGCCATCGGTTTTAGGATCGGATATTGCGGTGTTCAATGTCGGAGTAGAAGGAGTCAATACTTCTGACATTGTACCTGATAATGTCCTAATTTTATATAAATCAGCATTCACACCTACCATTACATTGAAATAGTGTCCGGATTCTAATTGTTTTTCATAATTAGTGTAACCATTCAACGTCACTAAATTCTGCTTTTCCATGGACTCGGAAATTGAGCTCAGTCCACTGGCACTTGCCCCGTTAATGAATTCATAAGGCGTTCCATCTATTCCATGTCTGTATACAGGCAATATTTCCGAATGACCTAAATTAACAAAAGTCGTATAGTTACCTTCCAAATTGATTGTCCACCCTTCTAGAGGGGTAATCCTCATATTCCAATTCTGATACAGCCAATCTTTTTGCCTGATAGCCCGTCCTCCGTCCGTCAATTCCTGGATGTCCGATCCCTGCATAGGATATCCATTTGGATCGTATAATGGTTTGGTTGGACGCTTGAGCATAATGTTATATAACCACAAGTCATCCTGTGCAAAATAGTTTGGTTGCTCGTGATCCGTTCTCGTCCATTTGGTTGAATAGCCCACACTTATATATTTTGACAGATTCGCTTTGATGTTGGCATTCATGTTGTAGTGTTTCATGTTGTCTTTTCCAAACTCCAGATGACCGTTCTGATCCAAGAAGGAACCACTTACATAATAAGTGAATTTGTCATTTCCTCCTGTTATATTCACAGTGGTTTCATATGCGGTACTCCACTCCTTATAGAGTGTAGAAAACCAATCGGTATTGGCGTACACCATGTAATCATTATCAAACTTCCATTCGTTTACTTTTGCGGGATCAGCATATGTTCCATCCTTTAATAGTCCTTGTTGGTAGTCCAAAATCTTCTGCATTGTTTCCTTGGAATAAAGCTCTCCACCTCCACTATTGGCAGAAGCCCTATTGAAATACTGTGCAAACTGATAAGAGTCCATTGATTCTGGAAGGTTTACCACACCATTGAACCGTACATTGGAAGATACACTGACAGATGGTTTCCCTGCCTTTCCAGACTTGGTCTTTATCAGAACCACGCCAAAAGCGGCCCTTGCACCGTAAATCGAAGCGGAAGCAAGATCCTTCAATACGGAGATGCTCTCAATATCATTCGAGTTTAAAGTGCTTATATTTCCCTCAACTCCGTCGATTAAGATTAACGGTGCCGATGATGATCCCGAACCGATATTTCCTGCACCACGGATATTGATGGCCATCGCATTATCTAACCGGCCGCCGCTATTATTTACCGTGAGGTTTAATCCCGGAACAAGGCCTTGCAATGCTTGGTCTACATTAGCTACCGGTCTTTCCTTTAACTCTTTCATGTCAGCTACCCCGACAGAGCCTGTTACATTGACTTTTTTCTGTACACCGTAACCTACAACAACCACTTCGTCAAGCAATTCGGAATCCTGTTTCATGGAAACGTCCACCTTTCCACGTCCTTCCACTCCGATTTCCAGCTTTTCATAGCCTACATACGAGAACACAAGTACCGTATTTGCCTCTTTGACTGTAAGAGAATAGTTTCCGTCCACATCAGTTATTGTACCATTGGTCGGAACATCTTTTTCATACACCGCTACACCTATAAGCGGCTCACCATCAGCCGTTACTTTCCCAACGACCTTCCGTTCTCCTTGTGCAAAAGCACTCAAAGACAATAGCATACATACAATAAAGTACACTAAACTTCTTTTCAGTTGTTTTACTTCAACCATCATAGTATCTATTAAAGTTAATAAAAAATATTTATTCTTTTTTATTCAGTTCTTCCAAAACCTTCCAACATTGGTATAACCCTCTGGGGACATGAAAACATCCTTTCCACTTGCCACCTTTCAGAGGCAGCAACACTTCTCCCTGCCGATTCAAATAGCCATACCATTCCGGATATTCAGTATCTTTAAAGTGGCTCCAAGTGTAATCGTGTACTCGTTTAAACCACTCCAAACATTTCTTGTCTCCAGTCAGTTGATAGCCTTTCAAAGTAGAAATCAACGTCTCAAGATGTACCCACCATAGCTTTTGATCCCATTCCAACTGTTGAGGAGGAAATCCTTTACGATCCATAAAATAGTAGATGCCTCCATACTCATGATCCCAACCATACTCAAGCATCGTCAACGTAATATTCTTGGCTTTCTCAATCAAATCAGGACGACTCAGACGTACCCCCAAATCCATGATGAACCACATAGCTTCAATAGCATGACCAGGTGTTACTTGACGTCCTTCAAACGAATCGGACAATGTACCATCCGCTAAGACATTTTCTACAATAACCCCACCCAACTCTGGACGATAGAACACATCCATTACTTCATGAATGCAAGTCTCCATCGTTTTCACAAGGAATTCCTCATCCAACAAATGCTCTATCTCCAAAGCCAAATTACAAAGGATCATTGGTAAACCGAATCCTTTCAAACTACGAGTACCCGGATATAACTTATTCCACTTTCCTTTGGGATTACCCATCTTAGACAAAATGATATCAAATGTTTTCTTTGCTATATCTGCATACTCTTGAGTTCCAGTAGCCAAATAAAGTTGGCCAAAAGCCATAACAGCAAAAGTATAAGAGAAAATATTATAAGGCTCAATCAACGGATTTCCCTTACGATCCAAAGAAAAATACCAATTATAGTTGCCATCATGTCCATATTTCTTTAGAAATTCTCCTCCTTGGACAGCACAGTCAAGCCACTCCTTACGCTTTTCCACTTTATTGTAAAGCATAGAAAACATCCAAACCTGACGGCCTTGCAACCAAATAAATTTATCCGTATCAAATACTTGTCCGTCACGATTCAGACACGTATAGTAACCACCACATTCAAGATCTTGCGAATGACATAACCAAAAAGGAACTACGCCATCAAAAAGCTCACTTTTGTATTGCTCTGCTAACTGTTTAAAATCCATAATTTATATTTTAATAAGGTCGATTATTTTTCTATCCAATAACGTTCTATTTCTTCCAAAGACTTACCGGTAGTCTCAGGAATCAATCTCCAAACAATCAGGATATAAGGTACACACATTACAGCAAACAACAAGAATGTTCCGGCGGGGGTAAGATTCTGAAGCATCCAAGGTGTGAGCTGTCCAACGAGATAAGTCCCTACCCATAAGGCAAATCCAGCAATAGACATAGCTATTCCACGAATACGAATAGGATACATTTCCGAAAGCAGTACAAAAATGACTGCACAAATAGAAATTGCACAACAAAAAACATAAAACAAGAAGAAGAATAGTAAAAAACCATTCGGCAAATCAAGGGCCCTCGCAAAACGAAAATAGAATCCTATCAACAACAAGGAAAAGACCATGCCAGATACCCCATAATACACAAGTTTCTTACGTCCTACCTTATCAATAATAAAGACGGCAATAATTGCTGTTACTACGTTTACAAGCCCTACCAAAACCTGGCTGAACAGAGCATCTCCTCCCGACAAACCAGCTTCTTCAAATATAGAAGGCCCATAATAAAGAACCGCATTTACTCCCATAAATTGTCCGAGAATGGCTATGGAAGCTCCTATCAATACCGCCTTAAGAGTTCCTGGCTGCAAAAGAATTCTCCAATCCGACTTTGATTCGGACAGAATAACGGATTTCGTTGCCTGCAATTGTTCTATAGCCTCATACTCGGAAAGATATATTTTCTGGAATATACTTTTCGCCAACCTATCACGTCCTTTCAGCACCAACCAACGGGGACTTTCCGGAATGAAAAAGATTATGAAGAAAAATATCAAAGATGGAATGCTGGAAAAGCCCAACATACCCCTCCAAACCTCTGAAACAAATATTCGATGCAGCCAATCAGTACTAAATATAATCCCACTTTGAGAAAAATGAAGTAACTGAAAATTTGCCAGATATGCACCTAAAAAGCCTATCGTAACGGCCAATTGATACAGAGAAACCAGCCTTCCCCTATATTGTGCAATTGACACTTCCGAAATGTACAAAGGAGACACAACAGAAACAACTCCGATACCGACTCCTCCTAATATACGTGCAAACACTAACTCCTCGAAAGAACTAATGAATGCACATCCAATACCTGATACGGAAAAAAAGACTGCGGCTATCAACATTGTCACTTTACGTCCCCACAAGTCACTCAATTTACCCGAAAACAGCACTCCTATTATGGAACCAATCAAAGCACACCCTACAAACCAGCCTACCTGAATATCATCCAAACCGAATTGAACAGTTACCTGAGAGATAGTACCGGAAATAACCGCAGCATCATATCCAAACAAAAAGCCACCTATAGCAGCCACAACAGACAAGAAGAGTAAATAAGAAAAATTTATATTTGATTTCATACCTATTTATTTACTACCTAATTTCAAAATATTCTCTACATCTATCATATAAATATTCTATCTGCAAATAAGCAGAATGAGAACTCATGGAATGAAAAAATCTAAAAGTAAGGTTTTATCACACCCAATACATCAACAGACTCCGACTTTACTTGAAGTTTATCAAACTCTATAAGCCCCAAAAGCATAGACACATCCCCATTAAATGTTCCTGCAAATGAGGGAACTGTAAGTGATAAAACTCTAAACAACACGGACTTTTTCAGAAAATCTCTTCGATTATTTGTTTTCATTTGTTTTAGGTCTTTCTTAGTATTCTTTCATTTAATCTGCTGCAAATATAGATATATTTATTAATTACGCAATAATTAATA
>ULVG01015297.1_pt1 | contig 24857 bp, 32 predicted proteins | sample 1959221 | NCBI WGS metagenome assembly ULVG01 (sample SAMEA4835780, study PRJEB28245) | human gut metagenome | biome: gut microbiome; material: fecal sample | place: Denmark | collected 2008
TTAACTGCTAAGGTTAAACATTACTAAATGCGGTTTAACCACGGTTCGCGGCCATTTTCGCCGCACCATTTAACATACTCATCCACAATAGCATTATATTTGTCATGATACTCCGCGGCTTTGCGGCCATCAATACCATCTCAACTAATCCATCTGTCATAAAGATAGCGGCCTTTACGTTCCATTTGTCTTTGAGTAGCCGTGATTTCTGCTTCGGCATCCATTTCCTCTTTGCTAAATACTGGCGCGGCCACGTTAGGCTTATAAGGTAAGAAGGTATGTTTACAATAGCGGTGCATTAGTTTAGTGCTACCAACGGCCTCTGATAGCGGTGTATAGCTGCGGCCATCACTGGCGATACCAGATGTGCCGTCTAAGGAGTATAGGCGGCCTTGATATGGTTGACATAGAACACTGCAGTCGGCATGACTACTTACTAATACGAGGTTGTTGCCACTTGCTGCTATGGCATCAATCTGTGCTTCTTGTCTATGCCTCATAGCGTCTACTTCCGCCTGGCCAAATAATCCGTTATTGCTAATTGGCTTGTTCGTCATCTCCATTGTAGCCTTCTTGACACGTTGAGTAATTGCTTGATAGAAACCAAAGGTGTCTTCTTCATCACCAAAGGTAATCGGCAATTGATATGATAATGCGGCGTAGAACTTGCTGCTGCTTTTCTTAAGTAAGAAGGAAAGACTTAAACCAATAGCGGCAACGTAGCGGCTAAAGTAGGCGTTATACCAACGTCTGAAGTCTTCTTGATAATCGATAGGTAAACTCTTCTTAAGTTTAAGTAGACGTTCCTTCATATCATTAAGTGTAATGCGGTTTAAGAAGTAATCACGTATAATGGCTTTAGCTTTCATAGTAGCGTCAAAGCAAGAGATGGCATCTTCACTATTCTCATAGTTTAGACTTGCTGCGTTGACGTTATCTTCGGCTAAGTTGACAGGTGGGTTGAACTTACTTACTTCATCGGCCATACTATATTAATACCTCGCTTCTTTCACTTCTTATTGCATCTGCCATCTCTTTGATGCTATTTGCGTCTGCGTCTGGATAAATTATTGCTAATGCTTGTTCGATACTTGCTAAGCCTGCTTGGTATAATGCGATTGCTTGGCTATTGCGAACGGCACTGCTGCTGAATCCGCTGGTTGGTAGGCTAACGGTATAGTCAGGTGAAGCGATGCGGTAGAACGCAATCAGTGTGTTAATTAGCTTGTTGATAAACGGAATAATAAATGTGCGTCTAATACTTGCGGCGAAGTTAGCTGTTAAGTCTGATTCAGCATTAACTTCAGTGGCAGTCTTAATGCCTTGACTCTTTAAGAAGGTAGCAAGTGATACTCCACTGATGCCGATTTTAGCTGCCATTGTTTCAAGTATTTCTTCTTTCATCTTGATATGTTCATCTGTGCGGTAATCAAATTGAACAGATGTAGGTTTGCCGCCATCAATATTGCTATCAGGTGCAACTAAATACATAAATGAATCTAAGCCACTTACACCATAACCTTGGTTGGCATATTGTTGACTTACCATTACTCTTGCACGGCCGGTATACATATCGACAATTTTGCCGCTTTCGGCATATTCGTATTCATATAAGTCATTAAGCACTGGTTGTAGATATGATTCGCCATAAGGAGACATAGGGTTGTATGCTAAATTACGCACTTTAAGTAAATAGCAACCTGCGTCTTCGAAAGGTAGCGGCATTTCTTCGTCTAACTTGATACCTTCATAGCTATCAATCCATTCCTTGGCTTTTCCACCTAAGTCTACGTATGATACGTGTTTAGGTGTATTAGTGCCATCGTCTTTAGTGATATAATACTTTACCTTCTTAGGTGTTCTCTTTTCAACTAACCAGTAAGTTCCTTCACGTTCAGACTCAAACACATCAATGAAGAAGCGTGCCTTTCGGATGTTCCCCTTTGCGTCTACGGCAGATGCTATGAAACGATTAAGCGGATAGGCGTTAAAGATAATGTTGCCGCGTTCATCTACATCCGCCTTAACCATAGCGGTTCCGTCTTTAACGGCGTAGCTAATAGCTTGGTTAATTACATCATCAAGGTTGGTTTGGCTAATGATATCTTTAAGTTTAGTGTTATTGGTGCGGCAAAAAATGCGGCCTCCAAGTATTCTGGTGATTGTATCAGTTAAACATACACCTATATTAGTTTGTATGATGCCGTTTCTTCCTTCATGAAAGGTAGGAACAAAGCCACTACTACTCCATTGATGCCATAAAACGGCTTGTTTATAAATAGGAGAAAGCACTGCTGGAATATGCTTATTAAAGGCTTCCTCTCCTACGTTATTGATATAGTAGCTACCATAGCACATTGAAGCTATCTTGTTAACAAAAGCAGGTGTTAAGGCAGTTGCTGTTGGTGATTGATTATAGTTATTATTACTATTCATGATTTTTACTTACCTCACGTTTAAAAATAGTTTGTGGTGCAGCATGATAATTATAATATAAAACATAACGTGCTGCATCTATTATGTCGTTTGGTTCTGCGTCATTAAGTTTTCCATTGATGAAGGAAACAGTTTCTATTTCATCAATTAGGTTCGCGGTAGTTTTTCCGCTTATAAGGTAGAGACGATTACTACCAAGCATATTGTTGAAGCATTCAAAGGTTTCCGCCGTCTTCTTATTAGTAAAGGCGATGGCATTACAACCTAATTGCCTTAAAGCCAAAATCATATCAGTAGCGGCGCAGTCTACAATGAAGGTTGGTTGGCCACCGGCGAAGTAATGTTGTGTAAGGAGGTTAGCGAGTGTAGCGTCAGTATATTGTTTGATCAGTATTGCTTGCTGTTGACTACTTATTACTCCATCTGTAGCAGGATTGTGTATGAAAGGTGGTAGAAAGTAAAGGTAGCCTAAGTTATCTTCGACAAGAATCACCGCGGCCGTCTTATCACGTTGAATAGCTACATCCACACCAATGCTAATGCGGATAATGCGTCTATCGGCAGGAATGGCATCCAATAGGCAGTTGTCAGTGTAATTGTAAACGGCTAACGCTTGCTTATCAAATAGCGGTTCTCCTAAATACATATGGCGATATAGCGGAGGATTAGCCTGCTTCAACCATTCAATTTCTTCAACTACAGGTGCGGGTAAAAATTTACCTAAGCAGGTGTAATTGGTTTCCAACACCAACCTATTAGGTAGGCCGCGAGATGATTCAACGTATTGCCACCATCAATGCTGCTTAGTAGAAGGATTGTTTCCAAGCAGTATTATGTGATAAGGTATGGAAGTATCTAAGTGTCTAACGAAACTACTTAACGCTTGATCAAGTTGTTGCTGATTAGCCAATTGCTGCGTTTCTTCTATCACGATAAGACTTAACTTGTTAGTTGGCTTGAAACTACGGGTGCGGCTAACATCACTACCGCCAATGCCGTGAAATGTAATGCGGTGTCTACTATCCTTGATAACTACTGGAATGGTGCTACTACTGTAATCGGTGCCAAAGTCATCTAAGGCCTCAATTACTTCATTGAAACAGCTATCTTTTAAACTATTCGCATTACATCTGCCGATGGCGATATCATGATGAGGATACTTATTGAAGTAGTAAGACACTATTTGCGATGCCGCCTTACTTTTGCCGCTACATCTGGGTGAGTATAGTATAGCAGTGTTATAGGTGTCGGTTCACAATGGTTGATATGCCTTGATAACATTTATAATAGGCACTAATCATCACCTTCAAACTTAATTACGATATTGTTGTTTGAAGCATCACGGTTGCCGACTAATCCGCGATTAACTAAGTCATCGTATAAAAGCTTGGCTGCGGTAGGTTTTGTAGCTGCTAAAACTGCTAAGTTGCTGCGGAATGATACTAAGCCTAAACCATATTGCTGCTTAAGGTAGCTTTCGGCATCAGTTCCAAGGGTATCAAGGTAGCAGTTAAATTCCTCATTGGTAATACCAAAGGCAGCTAAGGCATCATCAAGCGGAGTAAAGGCTTGTAAGGCGGCTTCTAAGTCAGTGAGTTTGTCTTCAAGGTTGGTAGGTTTCACTTCATTATCATTAATAAGTTTACTTTCATTCGCAGGTAAATTAGTATCAGGTGATGGTTGAATGAGTAAATTATCAGGTGTGCCATTTTGAAGTGAATTTGCTTCATTTTCGATAGGCATTTTACTTACTGGCATGGCATCATTGTTTTCGTCTGCCGATGAAATGATAGAATTGGTGTTATCATTATTAACGTTTATTGTCTGGTTCATTCTTTATCCCTCCTGTGGTTTGCCTTTCATTAACATACTGTTTAAGTATTGCGGAACGGTTTATTTGATTCGGCACCATTATGCGGCTGTAGCCTTGATTAGCCGTATTGAAACCAACAATCATATTCAAGCAGATGTTAAACACAGATGTAATAATAGTAATGACTAAGGCGGTGGTAGTTAACCAACCATTGACAACTAAGCTGCTGAATACCGCGGTTAAAAGTGCACTGCGGATAACCTTATTAACTGTGCGGCCGCCATAGAATTTGTTTTGACTTTGTATTACACGGCCTTGTTGTGCTACATCTTCAGCGTTGTATAGTTGAGACTTAGTAATTGGATGATAGTTAGGAACGTGTAAATAAGGCAGATTAGTGTCAATGTATTCAGGAGTTAACTGTGCCGTTAAAGTATCTATTTTACGTTGCAGGTTAGCTAACTTGGCTTCATCTTTAGCGGTAATGACTGCGTGGTTTCGTATGCTTAACTGCTTTGTCTTTAAGGCTATGATGGCTTCTTTCTTTCATCTGATGTATAGCGGTTTCTTAATGCTATTTAGATTGTAATTGGCTAACCAGTCAGCGATATCGGCGTCAACCATCATCGCCATTTGCCGAATAATTTCCTCCTTTTCGACATAGGCAGGTTGTTCTACATTGGTTTGGTGTCTCCAATTAAGCATTAAAAGGTAAGCACAAACGCAACCAATAGTATTAATTAACCAACGTGTTCAGAACGCGGTAGTATATATCGCCGTTGGATCAATAGCAATGTTAATTGTAGCACTAATGATTGTTATGGCGAAAGATAAGATTAAGCCGATAATGGATAGTGTGCTACGTAGATATGATTTCTTTATTTTCATGAAAGCCTCCATGGGATAGCGGTAAGGCTACCTATTAGTCAGGCAGCCAACTTTTACCGCGTGGTAATAATGTGAGTAAGGTATCAGTATGCTTATGGGTTCTTGTGCTTTTTGTATTTAGCCAAGGCACTAAATACCCCTTCGCTAATATGTTCTTTAACCTCATCACCATAAATCTCATAAAGTATATGATTATACCAAATGGTAAACGGCAAACTGATTACATTACATATTAACGTGATAGTAAAGACATATAATAACTTGTCGCTTAATGCTGTAAATAAGTAAACGCAACCTATACCTAATAGCATTAAGGCAGGAAATCCTAACATAGTAGGAACATAAGCGAAACGGTTTGGTATATTCTTTACTACACCTGCAAATAAGCCTTTAAGGCTAAAGATGCCGACTAAGGCAAAGCAGAATACTCCAAAACCACCTAATGCTTCTTTAGTGCGGAAAACTTCTCACTTAATAGCAAAGATGATTAATGGTGCAACTACTGCAATTAGGAAACGTGTAAGTAAAAGAAGTATACGTTGTTTGAATAGATTAGGAGTGCTGTTTTCCATAGGCACCTCCTATTATAACTTGTTGGCTAAGTCTGTTAAATTAGGTGCTGCTTCATCTTCAATGATGGCAGGTGCGTTTTCGTTTTCAATGACTTTATTAACTACTTCTTGCTTTGCTTCAACTCCACCTGCGATGCGGATAACTTCATTCTTAGTGCTGGCAGATGCTTTACTATTTAATACATAAGTCAATGTAATGTCTTGAGTAGTAGCCACTTGTTTTTCTAATTCTTCTATGATAGTATAAGCCTTGTCTAACTTCTCTTGTAAAGTCTTGATAGCGGTTTCACTATTAGCGGCAATAGATTTAGCTTGTTCTATAATGTTGGTAATGCGTTTATTACCAAATAGGTTCTTAAGCACACCTAATAATGCTATAAAGGCAGATGAACTAAGTAAGGCTAAGATGCCTTGGAAGGTATCATTGCCGATTAAGGATTTAATCCAATTTAAAATTTCTGACATGGTAATTACCTCGTATGATTAATTTGGTGTTAAATGGCGTTATAGTAAATCGTCATCTAACTTTGCTTGCAGTTTATCTACCGCAGATGCAATAGATTGAATAGTAGAAATCACATTATTAAGCTTGCTGTTTAAATCATCTAATCGTGTGTTTAAAGCAATTAAGCTACCATCTTGGATGACGTTAGCTTTCTCGGCGTTTTCAATGCTTGTGTTCAATAGACGTATGATATCAAGTAAAGTTAATGATATGCCGCCACCTAAGTTATAAGTAGCGTTTAATACGTCTTTATACACTTTTCTACCATCTGATAAGGAAGTTAAAACTGCACCTTCCTTTAATTTGATTTGATTTAAATTCATAGGTTAGCACCTCATGGTAGTATTTTAGGGATGCGGAGACACTTGCTGCTATGTTCCTTCCCTTATTATAGAATAATATAAAATGAGTGGATTATCAAGAATGGCCACGAAGGTAGTGTGATTTCTATGACAATGTAAGGGTATACTCATGGCCACGATGGTTAGTTTGTGCCGCAAAGGAATAAACAAAGGATAGACTATCGCCTATCCTCATCATCATTATCGGTATGTATAAAGAAACTCATTACTGTAGCAAAGACAATTACCGACATAATAATTACTTCTTTCATAGTTATTAAAGGGGAAGAGATAAAGCCGCGGTTTCACAAAGCTTTACTCTCTTACAATAGATAAAACTCAATACCATATACATTTGTTAAATATGTAGCAGTGATATCGGCACCGTCTTGATATGCTTTAAAGGTAGGAATTTGTAAGCGGTTAGTTGCATCGCCAACTACTTCAAAGGTAATGTATATTGGTTTATGTGTAGTAGTATCATATATTGTGAATAAGCCTTCACTGCCTAATTTGCCGCTGGATGACTCCGTGTTTGTGCCACCTATATGAACAATAGTTGAGTATCTCTTATAGGCTTCTGCACCAGGTAAAGTGCTTTCTGTTTTAATTAATAGAATTGCTTCTAAAGTAGTAGCATTAATATCTGTGGTATAAAGATTAATATGAGTTAACCAGCTATCCAGGTATTTAGTGCTTACAATACCGACACCAGAAGGTGAATCCCAGTTCCAAGTGCCGTTTGAGTAAAGGCAACTACCTATTAGGAATGATTTAGGTATCGCAAGCACTGCCTGATCCGCTACATCTTCAACGAAACCTAATAGAGGATAATCACTAATTGAACTGTATTTATCATCATTACCAGTAGCTGTTATAGGTGTGCTATCTTTAATTTGTATAGATAAGTCTATCTTAGTTAAGTCAGTAGATGTAATAGTAGGAAGTAATACTACATTTAAGGCTAATGGAACTCCGACAGTATATGCTAAAGTAGTGTTGCTTTCAACAGTAGCAGAGACTGGATTAGCCAAATTGACTATTACAGGTAAAAAGCCATACATCATATATGTTAACTTTAGTGTTGCGGTATTAGCTGCTAACTTATTGAACTCATCTGCGGTTAAAGGTGCGGTAAATGTTCCGGCTTGATTAGCAGTCTTTTCAATGACTTCGACGCCGCCACCGCCACTGCCTCCACCGCTAACCGCGATATCACCGCTACCAAATAGACTATTGCCGTTAACCGTCTTAAGATTGAAAGTAGCAAGGCTATCTCCCACAGTGTTTTTAATGGCGGCGGTATTATCTACTACCTCTACATTGCTTACTTTGGCATTGCGGTTAACCCATTTCAATGTAGCTGCGTCTTCATCGTCTACTGGATCGGCAGTCTTAATTGTTCCGCTTGCACTTCTATATGGAATACTACTAACTACTACACTATCAGCTACGTTTACCATTTGTTGACTACCACTGGCGGTTTTAATATATGCTTGTGCGTAAGTAGTAGTAGTGCTTACTTTATCTAATTTATTGCTGCTATCTTCAATGATTAATGTTCATGCGGCGGTAGCTATCGTAATAGAGATATACTTTCTCATGCCGCTAACACCTTGATTGTATCCGCTATGAGTGTAAACTAATGAACCTGGATTATGTTCATCATCATTTAAGTAGTAAATTTCATTATTAAATTCAAGCAAATTGCCTTTATTTTCTCTTAAGGTTGCTAATTGACTTGCGGTTAAATTGCCGTTAGTCGCATCGGCAGGTGCGTCGATAACAACGGTTGTAGTTGAACTACCTGCAGGAATATTTCCGCTACCAATGATACTAACTCCATTAACGGTTTTAAACTCTACATCTGTTTGCGGAGTTAGCTTAGTTCCATTATGAACCAAGTATATTTTATTGCCGCTTCCTTGAATATCGGTTGGCATCGCAGCAGAAAGGTTATCAATGGTGTTATTGATTGCTGTGTCAGCGGCTTCACGGTTATTAGTTTCTGCTTCTAATTGAGTAGTCAATTCACCTGTAATAGCACTTAAAGTAGTATTGACATTATCTATCTTAGCGTCGGCAGCAGTAATTTGGCCTTGTAAGTCATCTACCTTAGTATTAAACTCAGTCTTGCTTACGTAATTAGTGCTATCATTATCATATAGCTTAAAGAACATAGCCTTAGTAGTTGCGGCATTAACATCTAACACTTCGCTGCTGAAGAAAACCTTCTTGGCAAGCCATCTACTTCCATCTCCTGTTTCGAATAAGAAGTTAGTTCCAAGGTTAAGTGTATCTAAATTGATGGTAGTATCATTAACGTCTTTAATTTCAGTGATACTATACTCATATTGGCCTTCGCCGAATTCACTGCGATTAACCGTCATACGACTATATAAAGCAGCTTCATCACTATATACGTAGGCAGTTGCACCGTGGCTAATGCTATCCGCGTAGGCTTTAGCATCCACAAGCACGTTGTCTGCATAACCTTTAGTAGCTACCGACTTGGCTGACGTTCCCATAGTTGGCACTTCAGTAGTCTTGTCAATTGCGCCGGCAAAGGTAAATCCTTCTATATGTGAACCATTACCTACAAGGTTGCCGGTAAAAGTAGCATTGTTAATGGCAGCTTCATTAAGTGTAATGTTATTAATTTCAGCTGCATCTGCCTGAATAGTGCCTTTTAATTCAACGGCATTTAAGATGCCGCCGTTCACCGTCGCCGCCGAAGCATCAATTACTTCCTTCAAGGTAGCGTTTGTTATTGTTGGATTAAGCAAATTGGCAGTGTGTGCATCAATATTGCCTTTTAGTTCAGTGATGTCGCCTGTTCCGCCTGCCGAATGAATTGTTCCATCTGCATCTGCGGTAATAGTTGTTCCGTCTACTTTAACTAATCCTACTTGATTTGTATTTGCTATAGGCCAGTAGCGGTTGTCAAGCACGATAGTCGGCTGAGTATCACTATCAATGGTGTAAACGCTATCAGCGATGTTTTCAGTGAAGATAGGTGTATTTTTAACTACACCATTTGCGTCAATGAATTGGAAACTGAATTTAAGCAATCCTCGGTTAGCTATCACGGCAGATGGAATAGTATGAAGATATGCTAAATAGGCTGCATCATGACTCATAGTGTAAGCACCATAAACACTTCCAGGTGCAAGATTAGTAAAGTTATATAAGCCTAAGAAATTGTCATTGATATCATAGTAAGCGATTTTTACGGTGATATTGCTTTCATAGTCAGTTAGCAATACAATGTCATCTGCCTTAACACTGCGTGCTGTAATGCCATCACCATAAATCTTACTTGTATATCCTCTGTTTGTTGTTCTAAATATTAACATTAGGTATACCTCGTTATAAAAGATTATTAGCGGAAGAAGGTAGCACTCTTCTATCCACTTCTATGATATTATAGTCGAAAATGGGGATTATCTCAAGCGACGTTATCATATGAATAAAGTATCATCGTGAAGGAGATAAGGCTTTGAAGGAATAGTTTTATTAAAATTACAACCTACAAGAAGGGGAAAGGTGTATTAGTAAGTAAAATGCCTATAAAATTTGAAGTAAATTGGCTTCATTTTGTATTGATTGGTTAATTATTCAGATGGATAATTATGAAATAAGTTTTAATCATCAACGCAGATAATACTTTATCAGGCAAGTAGCGTTGTGAGTTTTATGGCAATGTAAACTAACTAACACTGTAATAGGAATCATATGATAGTGGTGCGGTTGAACGAAGCTTCATGGTGTGTCGGGAAGTCATACCCCACTGATAGGCACTTTTTTGACTTCATTCCTTGAAGGGAAAATGTATGTCGGGATCTTGACGCTATAATAATTACTTTACACCACCAAGATCCCGATTACAATTTGACTATAAAATACACTGGGGTATGACTTTCCGACATACCAATACCTTTCGTTTCACGGCGTCGATCATGTGATACCTATGACATCGTGAAGGCAAATAAAAAGAAGTAGCAATTACTACTCCTTGTGTATAACTTTATATGCTTCTAACCACTTATCTAACTCATCTTGTTCATCACGTAATTTATCAAGCGTATCTTTAGTTGTGATAGCGATGGTGGCTAATGTTTTTATCTGCTTGTCGATTTCCTTGCGTCTGGCTACTTTGTCTACATAGTCTTCGCTTTTCTTTATAGCAGGTTTTTTCGCTAATAAACTAATTAATACTGTCAATAATATAACAATTATCATAATAACAATGCTGATTCACATAATAGTGATTTCATTTGTTAAAAGTTTTACTAATACCATAATTACTACTCTCCCTTAAATTAAATATATTTCTGCGATGCCGATACTAATTAACTTGCTTATCTTAATTAATCCGCATCTGCTATCTTTATAATAGTGGTTGCTTTCTTGAAACTGTAAGTCTCTAATACTATCTCATACTAACTCACCAGTATCAATGAGGTGTTGCATAGTCGGCAAGTCTATTACAAGATACTTTGTTGGTGCCATTACTACTATTAGTCTATCTGCTTTACAGGTGCGGAATCAACCATCCTTACCTGTTTCCATATTGCTTACTAATTCGCAAATGACATTGCCGCTTCAGTTAGCGTTATTGTCTTTCTTTACTTCTATCTTTAATACATCGTCTGCAGAAAAAGCTAAGAAATCAACATCCTTTACTTGTCATTCATCATCATCACTTACATCATATACGTGATATCCTCTGTTGGTTAGCCAATTATAGACTAAATCTTCACCTGCTTTGCCTTCCTTTAATTGTTGTTGAAATAAATTCATATCAAATACCTCCGCCGTTTTCCGGCTTTACATTAGTAGTATAGGCGACGATGGCTGAAAAATCCAATTTTCCCCTATGTCAACCAATCTACCAATAGCCACCCACCTACTATCAATGCGATGAAGGCTAACGTGATAAGTATTATTATCCACGGCTTACGATGTCATAAGTCTTTCAGTTTGAGGAAATCATTCTTCGCTTCAATCTTCATAACCTCTAAAGCCTCATTATTCTCCTTAAACCATCTGTTATATAAGAAAATGGCTAATGGCACTTGAAAGAGGTTCTCTTGACACCAAGGCAACCAAAGTATGCCGTAAACGGTGATACAAGTCTTCTTCACGGCGGGATTGCCTCATATCAAACCGGCATATAATAGTATATGCCAACTTCAAACTAAGCCGTAAGTCATTAGGAACTTTACATTCAACCAAGGTTTAATATAAATTCATACTTTGCGGCCAAATGACTTCTTACCCTTCTCGGAAACCTCATTAGCTTCTCGACACGGCGTTTTTACCGCGGCACTATCGTGTGTATCCAATGACATCGTATCATCTAATGACATCTTTTTATTCTTTTTATTCTTACTCATAAAGTAAACCTCCTTTCAGTATACTTATTAGCTTTAAAATTTGAAATAAATCGGCTTCGTTTTATTAAACTTAACTAATTAATCAGATGAATAATTACGAAGCCAATTATAAGTGTTTAATAGTCTACCATGCTTCTCGGCGGCAACTAATATAAACCGTATCAAAGGTGCCGTTTGTCATCGCATTACTATACATTAAGACACGTGATTTGCTGTCTACTACTACCCATGCTTTACTATCACTGAAGGCGGTAGCGGCGATGCTAATTACGTTGTTGGTGTTGGTGATGGTTGGTGTAAATGCCTTACGTGTTCCATAGGTAGCAATATCAGTATTGTTTGGATTAAATGGTTTAGCAATGCTATAGAAACCAAGTGTAAAGGCGTCATTGCCAAGTAGGTTAACTACATAAGGAAAGGTTGTCATGAAGTCTGAAGTGAAACCGCATTTGGTAGTGCTTAAAGCGTGTAATTGATAATTAACCGACATAACTTCGCGGCTATCCTTATACCAATCAGTAAGCGGCAAGGTGATAAGTGGTGCGGCGAAAGTGGTGGCGGCGTTGCCTTCTGGTAATCTCTTTAATGCTGCATCTGTAATATTTGCTATGGTGCTATACATACTAAACTCAATGCGGTTGCTGTAGCCATTGTCGTCGGCGTAGCGTATTGGTTGACTGAACTGTTTACTTTCTCCATTGACAGTATCAGTAGTGATAGCATTACCAGCACTGACATTAGTAGGGAAGGAGAAACTGAATCTCGCACTGTTGCCGATTGCGATACTACTTACTGGTAAGGTGATATGAGTATCGTTGCCAGATGCGTCATAAGTATGTATATCGGCAATTGAAGTATCATAGCCACTAACGCTTTTCTTATTATATAGCATATTGTAGATAGTTGGTATGCCGGCAAAGTAAGCGTTGTTAGGTGTGTTGACGTTATCGATGACAAGATATTCATTGATGGCGAAGGTGCGGTTGACAATGCCGTCAGTAGGGATAGAGGTTTCTCTCCATCTGCTATCTAATGCGGTGTAAGTAGATATACGGTGATAACTGCGACTAACGGTGTAGGCAGATGTAGTTGAAAGAGGTAAATATGTCTTTTCTTCTGCCATTACATATCCTTCTGCCAATTTGTCTCCTACTTGGTATGTTCCGTTCCTCATATTGTAAGTAATCGTAGGTAAGGCGGCGCGGTTTAAGACAGCGTTTTGGTTGCTTCCCCAAGCATCTGCGTCTACGATTGAAGCCTGTTGATTAGAAGGAATAGCGGTTGCATTGGCACCCTTCTTAGTGGTAATAACTCCGCTGAAGATAGGAACAAATGATACGTTGAAGGTGAAGGAAGTTGGAGTGCTATCGATGTCGCTATAACTAATAGAAGGTGGATTTGTTTTCCCTTTAGCAGTTATTCCTCTATAATGATAAGTAAGGCCGTTTACTACAATGCTTTCAGCAGGTGAAGGTAAACTATTTATATAGGCAATTAAAATGTTAGTTAATACATCACTTGTAGCACTGAAGATATACTTATATTGATAGCCACCTTTAATATATATATTATTTTCTCCGCTGGTGAAGTAGATTGAGGTGTCTTGATACTTACCTACGTCTTCTAATCGCAATTCACTACCAGTAGTATCAGTAGCACTATGTTGTGTAGGTAAAACGGCGTATACAGTATTCTCAATCACTGGAACACCATCGAATTTGATGAAGTTGCCTAATGAAGCGAAGTAATATTTAGGTGATGAAGCACCAGAATCTACGTTAATATATACATAGCTTATTTGGCTTGTGCTATTGTCGTATCTTAAATTGAATTTGTTAATGTGATATACCGGTTCAGGTAATTGGATTTCCATATTGCTGCTTGTTAGTTCTTCGCCTAAGGCACAACGTGCATAACCATAAGTGGAGATAGAAGGCCAGATGTATGATGATGCTTGTTCATCCTTTACTACAAGGTTGCTTACTTCACTACGTAAACCATCTGTATATAAAGCAGGTGAGGTTGTATTAGAAGTAGTAAGGTAGTTCGCGGAAGAAGTTATCGTATCCTCATTCAGCATAATGTATTTGATGAGATATGGTGCGGCGGCGTCTTCAAAGCCTGTCATATCAAGAATAGGAATACCACCGATATAGCGGCCGATTTCCATTAAGGCTTCAAGTAAATTACGATTAGTGAAGTTAAAGTCAGGTGCCGTCTTACTTCCTCAGCTGCCGGCTTCTAACGCGAATGGTTTATCAACGCCAGGTAATACGGTGTTCAAGCAACGGTTAATGACATCGGCAATAGTGTATACCTTTGCACCTGCAGTGCGGGTAAAAGCTAAGTTATTAGGAAGCAAATATCTTTCTAATACCTTAATAGGTTCAATAAGGCTAAGTGTATGATTATAAGGTTTACTGCTGATTAGGTTAACTTTTTCTACTACGTCTTGTAATATATACCAATATTCCTTTTCTACTACCACTTCATCGGCGTAGGTATCAATGCGGCATAGGGTATATGGTGCTATAGCATCTGCGATGGTGCTACGATAGACAGTGATAAGGCCACTATCAAGTGTCTCATCAAGTGCATAGTTATAAGTAGCATCATAGCCAATGACACCTAAGTTGATAGTGTCTTCGGCATACCATTTGCCTTTAAAGATTGTTAATGTTTGTTTGTTCATATGGTTGTGCCTCCTAACCTATTGACTGTCTGCTGCGGCCATAGGTTGCGTCTCCTAATACGCCTAATTGATAAGCAGATGTAGTTGCATTGATAGCTTGTTTATAGTTTAGTGTGCGGTTTTCGTTTCATGTGTTGACAGCTTTGTTTGTAATAGCAACTGCAGCACCAATACCAGCGCCAAAAGCAGTGCCAACGAGGCCGCCTACTGCGCCTATTTTAGCGCCAACTGCGGTTCCGGCTGCTATACTACCCACTATGCCTAATTCTGTCATAGCATTTTGGTATTCATTAACGGCATTTAGTTCCGCGGTGCTGCTTGCTATGGCAGAAGCATATTGATAATGTGTTGAAAAGCCAAGGTTTACTAATCGTAATGCTTGTGCTGCGGTGTAAGCAATAGTTCGTTTATATAAAGTAATTTCAGTAGTAGGATTAATATATACTGTTTGTGCAATACCGTTTTCTACATCTTCAGTTTCTAAAACATCTCGATACCAGTTTATGCGGCCAAGAAAGAATTCAAATGGTTTACGTGGTTCATCTGCTTTTTTAGAAAAACGTTGTCTTATATTATCATCTATGAAACTGAAACCGTCCTTTTTAAATAATGTATTAGCAGCAACGGCAGTAGTAGCAGCACCGGCTAAGAAGGCAGCAGGGGTAGTATTACCTTTGCTATTACCATTCCCCTTTCCGCCATTCCAATTAATATTAATTACATATTCTCCCATCTGCTATACCTCCTTTTCAGCGATATTAACCGTTAGGCCGACAATTTTGCCGCTTTCATAAGCATAGTTAGCAGATGTAATAGCAACAGTGTAGGTTCTCGCAGTAAAAACATCATCGGCATACTTCAAAATCAATGGAAGTGTAAAGGCAGTGTTATCAGTGCCTAAGATGTATGTTCCAACTAAGTAATTAGTTAATGTGCTATGTGTATAAGGTAAGGTGAAGGTGAATGCGCGGGTGCGGCTGCTTAATTCGCTTTTGACATCATAGGTGCCGTTCTCTTGAATAGCGTTGACTCCATAGACGGTGCTGATTGCCGCGTTTAAAACTGGCATTGGATACTCAGTCTCGCCAACTGTTAGATGCCATTTAACTTCATCGCTATATACACCTACTTTAGTGAAGTCTAAGCTAATATACCAAGTAATTGCTACACGTGTTTCGCCGTTTTCGAAGAATGGTTGACTCATTACAGGCAAGTTATAAGTAGCAATAGTAGTATAGTTGTTAGTGGTGATAGGAATACTCTTGCCGTTTCAGTTATATGCGAAGGTGTTTATACGTTCAAATAGGCTTTTTGCGCATTTCTCAGTTGCGATGAAGGTAAAACCTAAGGCATAGTTATAATAGTCTAAGTCAGGGTTATCACTTATTTCGCCGGCAAGTAGATTAAGTGAAGCAATTACGGTTTCAGGGATACCATCAGTCTTGGTATTAATGGTGCGTTGATGTAATTCCAAACTGCCGATATTACAGATGGTATCAATAGTATAAGGTATGTTATCGGCATATAGATTGGTATCGGGTTTCGCCATACTATTTAATTGATGTGTATACCAATCCGCTACGTCTTCAACGCGGAAAAGCACGTTGGCATCAATGACGAAGGTAGTAGTTGCCGGCAAGTAATATGATTCACCAAGCGGCACAAGTTTAAGTGTATTAATACCTAAAGTAAGATACGGATCATCAAATGGTATATTAAATGTATATACACCTGCCGTGCTAAACATTAATACGTCATTAAGGTATAGTTCATTGCGGCTGCTTGGAGACGTTCAGTTAACTTGGTAATGGTTATCGGTAGCCACGACAGTAATTGTGGCATCATTGAAGTCTACGTAGCCGGTTCAAATAGTGCCATTGGCATCGTTGATAAGCGTTAGCTTGAATAGCAAATTGCTTAAATCAGATGCATAATCAAAGTAGGTGGTATTACTATTATTAGGTTTGATACCTATTGCGGTGCTACCTGCCTCTAACTTGATAAAGGCACCTGTTTCAGCGTATACTGCTACAAAATGATTTACCTTATTAATGGCAACCTTAATGGTAATATCTAAATGATTGCTGGTAATGATATCACTGCCGTTATTGAAGGTGGCGATAAAAGTAGTAGTGCCAATACCTAATGCTTCTGCGGGTATAGTTCAGTCTACTGTGCCGCCAATAGGCATATCAACTGTTCAGCTATTACTTCCGTTGCTAAGGTTAATAGCTGCCGGTTTACTGCCGTCGTTAACTGCGATGGTGATTATATCTTTATTAATTTTATTAGTTAATGTAATATTTGTTATCATGGGTAATAAACCTCCTCATGAGTGTTAGTTATTTTATTTGGCATCTCCTACTCACTTTCAGAGACATCCATATTGGCTTTAAGATATGCGGCGATGTTGGCGGCGATATTTTGCGTCATAATGCGGATCCATTGACGACGTGTATGGCTACTCTCATTTAACCATTCGTTGTAAGCAATGCCGCTACCAATATGTATATCAACACCGTCTTCTCTTCAAGTAAGATAAATGCTATCCATCAAGGCACCTGTATCGAATGGTATACCACCAGTATGGTAGCCACCAGTCGCAGGTGAAGGATAAACTTCCTTACTTATACATCTTAATATGAACTGCTTCCAAGATGATAATGCCATACTAGTTTACCTCTAAGACGCGTATGGTGCTATTAGGATAAGCAATGCGGGAAGCAGGTGTATTAGTGATGTAAGTAGGAGTTGTAATGCTTGTAATAAGTCTTTTCTTACCATCTGCCAAATAGATTGGTGTCTTTAATTGAAATGGTAGTGGTGCATCGGTTTCAATGACTAAACTGCCATAGTTAGCGTGCTGTATATTGGCATCGGCACTGACAGTATTCACGTTGTTAACTATAGTGCGATAGAAGAAGGTAAAAGGCGTTTGGTTCTCATCATACCAGATGCCAGTTAAATAATACTTATTCTTCTTCATAGTATTAACCTCTGCCGCAATACATTAAACCATGATTAGTAAGGATATTTCGTGCCATAGGAGATACTGCACGTTTAAGATACTCTTTATCAAGTATCGCGCCGCTTTCCCAATTGATGCCGCTTTCATTAGCGATGTTGCCTTGTTCAAGCAAGTAGGTAGCTTGATATGCTAATGCCTTCATTAGATAGTTATTGGCTTCAAGGTTAGTTGAGGTGATGCGGCAAAACCAACCAGCATTGCCATTGCCGATGAGAATGTCATATAAGGTATCAGACGCCGCGTTAAGTATCTGTGTAGGTGAGACATTAAGATTAGGATAGGTAGTCAAATCGATACCTGTTAATGCTTGATATCCACCTAAGGTTAAGTAGTAGCGGTTAAAAGTTGCGTCATAGGTAGCAAAACCGCTTTCAATAGGTGCGTAATTATTTTCCATTTAATTTACCTCCAAGGTAAGTAATTTATAATTAAAATAGGCAGGTGGCATAATCCACCCACCTAAGGTAATGTTGTATCTATATAATGTAATGTAAGGTTGTAGCCTATGCTAATGTAGTAGTTTGAATACCTTTAGGAGAAACTACTGCGTAGCCGAATCTTGTTAATGGAAGTAAACGAGTTCCTTGGCCATTAGGGTTTTGAATAGCTACTACTTCACGGTTAGGTGCTTTACCTTTAGCGATTGCGTTTCCGCCAACAACTATTGCTACACCTTTAGTAGCTACATCTGTAGCGATACGGCTACCAGTTGCTAATTTGAAGTATGTATCATTTAATACATATACTGGTGTTTGGCCATTGTAATAGCCTTTGAATCCAGCGTTTTCTCTTCCATCTAAAGCATCTTTGAATACTACTAAGTTTTCTGCTAACATCTTAGCATAGAAAGCAGGTGAACATACAATTACTGCATCTTCAGTGCTAAATCTATCGAAACCTAAAGCAGCATCACCTTGTTCAAGGCCTGCTAATGCAGCACTAATACCTTTGAAGGCAGTTTCAGCGGCACCATCAGCTTCAGTGTTGTTAGCATCTGCGCCGATTAATCCCATTACAATTTTATTACTATAAGCACCCATAGATTTACCAATGTTGAGAACTGTAGGCATATACATTTCAACAGGTGAAGCGTCAAATACTACAGAAGGTAAATCAACAGGTTTATCCCATACATATTTTAAGTCAACAACTTTTTCAGCGTTTTCAGGTAATACTGCGTCAGCATATACGCTACCAGCAGCAGAGAAGTCTCTACCATCACCTAATGATTTTTGAACTGCGACACGAACGCTGTAAGCACCGGGTTCAACGAATTCTGTGCAACCTCTTCCGTCTACGAAAATTTCTTGAACCATAGTAGCTTCAAGCATCTTAGATGCTAATACTTGGCCTAAAGAAATACCAGTTGTGATAGAAGGAGAAGTAGCTTTCAATACATTATTTGTTATTGTGTTTGCCATAATTAAAATCTCCATAAGGCGGGTTTAAAGACGTTTACCGCCGTTTCGTCTATTAAGTTTAAGGTATTTTATCTGTGGTTTGCCTTCCCACGTATAGTTTCGCGGCTATCGCTTACCAACGATTGCGCTTAGCACGTTGTTCGGCGATAATTTCATCTACTGTTTTATAAGCAGGAGTGGTTTCTTGCACCTTTATCGTTGGTGCTAATCCGACAGGTTGGTTTACTGTGTTGGCATTAGGAGTGTTAGGTTCAGGTGCTGGTTCGCTACCCGCGTTATTAGCAATTGGTGCCTCTGCAGTAATACCGTATTTCTTTTTAAATTCTTCTTCCCAAGCAGCTTTAAGTTGAGTTTCGTGTTCCTCTTTAGCCTTTTGTGCTGCTGCGGCTTCTTCGGCTTGTTTCTTTGAAATGCGTTCTCCTTCAATGTTATTAACAGATGCAGCAATATTATCTATTTTAGATTGAAGTGAAGCAATCAATTCATCAAGTGCTTTGTTTTGGTTTTCCATACTTTGCCTCCATAATTAGTTTTTGATGTCTTTAGAAAATAAACGATACTTAAAGGATTTTACCTTTCTTGAAAATTAATGAAGCAGACGACATCCTATCTTCTTCATCTGTGATAGTATATATGAATATGGGGAGAAAGTCGAATTTCGTTCCGCGTTGTCAATAGCAGTCCCGATAACGCCGCCGTTGGCTGAAACTTCATAGTGTTCTCGGCGCAAATTTTTACCGCGGCGTTCATGTGGTTAATGTATCATCATAAGGCCTATGACGTTGTAAAGGCAAAATAAAAAGGCCAAGCAAGCAAGGCCATAAGAAGGGGTTATAAAAATGGATAAACTTCATATAAAGTGAGGCAGGTAAGAGGTGTATATTTTATATTAGGAGGTATTATTATGAGAAAGGGATTCCTGCCTCACAACAGAAAGGAAGCTTATCATTATGGATGATTTGTAAGACAAGGGAGGAACTATTTCTTATCTTACAATATAGTATAGTTTAGATTGGATAGAAAGTCGAATGCCGCCAAATGAAGTGATTTAACTTCGCCTAACACCACTATAACTACAGCCGCCGTCTTCGCCATTCTTCTCAATGTTGAATTGAGGATGATATTCCTGTATAAAGAAGGTTTCTCACTTGTCTAACTGTTTCTTATCAGGGTTGTCTAAGTGTTTGAGAATCATATAGGTAATGGTGGCACCGTGGCCGATGGCAGATGCGATATAATTATACTTGCGGTTAGAGTATCCCTTTAGCGGCTTCTTTAACGCTTTGAGGATGGCGAGACGATGTTCATTAAGTCGACGATAGAGGTTAATTGACTTGCCAATGTAGATAATGCGGCCGTTTAATACTAATGCGTAAATACCTCATTGGTTGCGGAGAGATGCTTCGATAGGGTTCGTCATTAGCGTTTACCTTTGATGAGATAGTAATAGAAGTAGAAGAACGCATATAGTATTAACATGATAGATAGCACCTCCAGATGTGAAATAGAAGTAAGAAGCCATTAAGGGTGATGATGGTTGCACAGAACTTACTTTGACGGTTGTCGGCAAATAGGATAGAAAATGTGCTAAGGAGAACAACGCATACGGTTGCTATGATGGTTAAAGCTAACATGATTTGTCTTCCTCCAAGGTATTTAAGTCTGCGTCAATAGCAGCTATAATCTCTTCATCTACAAGTATTGGTAATGCCTTTTCAATTTGTTTAGCGTATTCAGGGTTATTAAATTTGAAAGAAATTAATTTAAAAATTAAATCCATATATGTTCTAAAAGCTTTCATGGTTATGCACCTCCTCTTCAATTGCGTGAATTAGTATTATGTCAACTTCCATTGCTTCTAAAGCCTTATCAATCTTCTCAGCGTATTCGGGATGATGATTCTTGAAACCTATTAGGGTAGTAATTAAATTGATGTATTCGTTTAGCATTAGTTCTCACCTCCTTTACTTCTTCTTCCTTGTTCAATAAATAAATCTCCAATAACTTCATCTGCGTCTTCGATAGGGAAATCATTGAATATAATAACTCTATTACCATTGTTTCTTAATGTTCTTGCGCGGCCGGCTGCTTGACTTGTCTTTTCTTCCAAGTGTTCAATTTGTCTTTCTTGAATAATAGGATTATCATAAAGCCAAGTAGTAAACTTTCTGCCGTTTCTTTCTAATGTCATCTTAATATTGTGTAAATCAAGGCAAGGAACGCCGTCTGAAATGTCAATTAATTCATTCTTCCATTCGGTTAAAGGTAAATTATATTTGCCAGCGATGATAAGATTTTCGCCTTTTAGGGTGTCAATACCAGCAGAATTATCAAAGTGAAGAATCTTACCTTCATAATAAGGCATCTTAAATCCCATCTTCTCTGCCATTTCGCCGCAAGATTTAAATGTAATTAAATAGTAATCTTGCCAATTAGGAACTACTTCTTGAATATAAGGGAACAATTCGTTCTCAACCTTATCATCTTTTTCGCCTTTTGAACCTGAATACTTGATGTATTGAATGATTTTACCTTCATGTTGAGTTTCAGGGAATGAATATCTTTCTAATCTTTGTGAATACTCAGATAGGTAATTATCAAGTAATTGTGGTTTAGGTGTCGCAGTAAAAAGTTTAACTGGTATATTATTAGTAAACGCATTAGAGAATAGCGGAGAAACGCCGCTGACACGTAATATCCAACTGCCTTCTGTTTCTGAAATACCTTTCTTAATCTTAATATGATTTGATGATAGCAAGAATAGGTGTTCAATTAAGTCTTTTTCTTCAACCTTTTCAAGATATTCTTCAGGTTCAATCGCAGCTAAAATCTCATTGAGTAAGGTGCGGTTGACGCGGCCTCCAACAGGCAATACATCTGTTTCATCCATAAATTGAAGAAGTTTACTTGCGGCTTCCCTGTTTGTGTCTGTTAAGAAACCATTTAATTTTGAAATAGAACTCTTTTCGATATTAACTCTTGTGATTAATGAATCTTCAATGTTTTCATCGACAATAATTACGTCTGCCGAAAAACCGCTAAGACGAGTAATTAAGGCATGAGTGCAGACAAAGACACCATGACTGTTTTTGTCAACCATATTGAAGATGGCAGTGTTTCTGACTTTGTCTTTGATTTCACGTTTTAAACCTAACTTAATACGCATTAAATCTTTCGCAGTATAATCAGACTTAGGAATATCATGAAAGATGTCTTCAAATAACGAATCGCAATATGTGCCGAAACCTTGTTGTCTTACTGCTGCTTGGAAACGATTTTTAAAGTCGATGATTTGATTGTATCCTGGAACGGCGTAAATAATCTTCTTAGTCTTTAAATCTTGTTTAAGCATCCATTTAATTATACGTTCAGTTTTGCCGCTACCTGTTTGTGCCTTAATGTAATATGATTTAGGTGAACTTAATAGTTTTGGCATTTCGGCATCCATAATGGCATCTAATTCGTTGATTCTTATTTTCTTTACTTCAGTAATTTTTTCTGCGGCAGGTGTGTAAATCTTAAAGAATTCGGCAACTGTCATCCACTTGTTTTGATAGAATACTATTGGTAGCGGAGAAAGTTTAGACTTCATGATAGTTAATAGTTGGTTTTCATCAAATGAGTGGCCTTCATAAACTTGTTTCCAATTAGGATTTGATTGAAGAACTAATGTTGGAATTTTTTTATTGCCGTCTGCGGATTCAAGATACTTCAAGTTAGTAAATAATACTAATCTTTCATTATAGTTTAAATATTCTCCTTTGCACCATTTATCCCATAATGAACAATAGCCGTTTAAGTGTTCTTGCCAACCTTCAATTACGTTTACTTTATCAGGGATGTCTAATTCAACGTATTTAGGAACTCCGTTAGTTCTGGTTCTCTTCGCTTGTGTAGCTGTTTTGCCGTCTTCCATTAATGCCGCCAAATTAATAAAACCTATATTAGCAAGTGATAAAGGTTTTTCACTAACGATGCCGCCACCTTGGCCGTAATTGCCATACCATAGTCTGCTGCAGTCTTTGGTAGATTTGTCGGGATTAAAGCAGCTAAACTTTTCAAGCAAAAGGCGATAGAGATTCTCATACATTGTTGGTGTAATTGGTTCTGCGAGACACCATACAACGCGGAAGTTATTGCCTGGCTTGATACCTTGACTGTATGAGTAATAATAGAAATTTGGCATAAAACCTATGTTGATAGCGTATTCAACAATGTCTCGCGGCGACGCGGCTATCTTGTCGAAATCAAGTGCTATGAAATGAACGTCAATAACGTTGCTTTTGCCGAAACCCTTTGCTGCTTCTAAGTCATAGCGGCCGCATCTCCAGGTTCTACCATCGGTGATGATGGCATAGGCGGTGTTTACATCACATTCTCTTTCTTGGTAGTATGATGTCATCTGAACTCGCTTATCAAACGTTGCGGGTTTAGAATATAATTGATAATTTAGGTATTGTATTAGCATAGTTCGTCGCCTCCTTCATTAAAAAGATAAGTTGTGTCATTAATTGGAAGTAAGAATGATTTTTCACGTAGTGTTTTAATAGATTCTATTAGTTCAGATGCGGAAAAACCTAAGTTCTCTAATACAGCATTATTATTAATTAGAGTAATTTTGTATCCTTCCTTATTACCTACTAAATATAGGTATAATTTTAAAGCATTACCTTCTAATTTTCTTAAGGCTACTAATAAACTGTCTTTGTTTACAGTAAGAAAAGGTGCTTTTAATGGTAGTCTTCTGACTACTACTTTAGTTTGAGTGTAAAGTTTGATTGCCATGGTTGTTTTCTCCTTAAATAATTATAAATTTGTAAATGGTGAGTTTTAATAATTATTGTATTTCTCACCCTTTACAATAATATTATACGAAAAAATTTTACATTTGTCTAATTTCGATTCGCTATTGTTAGCACATTAGTTAATCCTTTTCTTGACATACCTTATCATTGTAGACGAGAAACCTTAGTTGTAATTTTCGGCATGAAGGTAAATAAATAATAATTTATCTATTTATAGATAATGCGAATGTTTACATCCCGACGTATATTTTTCTTCAAATTTGTGAACACCTAATTGGATCAAACACTGATTTAACTATGACTTTGTAAAGGAGAGTATGAGAGGAAACAAAACGTTTCATGGAATATTTCTCTCTTTTTACTTTAATCTTACTAATGTATTTCTTCGCTTCTCATTTCTTTTTGAAAAGAAAAAACCCGGCTATTAAACCGAGTTAGGGGAGAAATACAACTATAAGCGTTTACCATTACACTTACAATATTATTATACTACTATTTTCCCGCAAAATCAATTTTACTCATTACGTAAAAAGAAAAGCCAGTCTAAACTCAACATAAGACTGACTCAAGAGGTATTTCGGCAAGACTGTGTCTTATTAAGTTAAGCCACTCCAGGACGTATGGATTAACACCTGACAGATATACCCATTCTTTTTCTCAAATAGGTAGTAAGGATTGATACTATCTTATCCTTACATTATATTATACGAAACATTTTACGCTAAAGCGAATTTGGTTATATTATTCCTTTCCCATACTGATACCTTAATCACATTAAACTGCCGCGGTAAAAATTCTCTCCAAGCACCCCATAGGCTTCGTTTCACGGCGTCGACAACAAGGATTGCCTATGACGATATCAGATAATGCACATTTTTGCGTATTTTTTCATATCCACTATGCCATTAACTTACTTTGCACTTTAACCAATGAGATTTTATCTGCTTTTTCACCATC
>ULVG01049036.1_pt1 | contig 24796 bp, 22 predicted proteins | sample 1959221 | NCBI WGS metagenome assembly ULVG01 (sample SAMEA4835780, study PRJEB28245) | human gut metagenome | biome: gut microbiome; material: fecal sample | place: Denmark | collected 2008
AAACAAAACAAACAATTGCTTATTACGATTAATAAGCTATTCCTGTCCCGCTTCTCCAAGCCCGGACAGGCAGACTCGCCTCACGACGATTTCTCTTTGCGACGGCTTCAGCGTTCCTGCAACGCCGCACGTATTTTTTCGTAGGCCGCGTCTTTCAGCAGCACCGTTTTCTTTCCATCCAGCAGGTAGAGCGACGGCATCGCTTTCAGGTCGTATAGTGCTCCGGTCTTCACCGCCTCGCGGTCGGTACCCACCGTCCAGCCTTCGGGCATGTCAGGCAGGGCTTTTCGCCACGCCTCGTCGTTGCCTTCGGTATAGACGGCCAGCACACTCAGCTTGCCGATCCGTACGGCTTCAGCCAGTGCCGTGTCGGCCACCATCTGTAGCAGTACCTCGTGGCACGACTCACACTCCGGGTCGTAGAACATCAGCAGCAGACGATCGTTCTTCACCGGTGTGGTGGCCAGTGTGCGGCGTGTACCGTCGGGCTGGTAATAGGTAAAGTCCGTAGCCTTATCCCCTACGTTATTGCGCCTTACCAGCTCCAGCTTGAAGCGGTAAGCGGAACGCATCGCATCCGTCTGTGGCAACTTGCTGAGCAACGCCTCCAGATACATTCCGTAAAGCCCTTCGTTGTAGAAAGGTGAGTTGGGGTTGAAGAGGTAGTCATCCGCCGTTTGGGTCAACACTTTGCGGGCATGTTCTTTCCCGACGAACCCCGCGCACCAGTTCTCCAGACTCTCACGCGTCAGTTCCTCCGGCGTGGTGCCGTCCGCCAGCAGGGCGATGAAATTCACGAAGCCCTGCTCCGTCACGTCGCGGTTGTTCACCAGCGTGGTATCGGCAAAATCGAACTGCTCCCAGTAGTGGGTAAGCAGGTAGGACTTGCGGGCTTCCTGCTCCGTCAGGGTGGCGGGGATTTCGGGGAAAGGGAATACCTGCGCCTGTACCACAGTTGAGTCCGTGGGGACAGGCTCCCTTGCCTCTGCCGTGCCCGGCTTGGCACGGCAGGAGGAAAGAAGCAGTAATAGACCTATCAGCAATCCGTATCTGTTCATCATCCGAAAAAACTAGTTCGTCGGGAATGTGAAATTAGCAGGAACATCGCGGACGCAACGGACTCTTATTTGTTTATAATAGTCACCCGTTCCGTAACAGCCGATGCCGTTGGTCCGAACAAATTCTAAACGAACATTCTGATTTGAGAATTTTGTACAGGATGCTACATTCATATTATAAATTACCCCATTCTGATCAGCCTCACAATCATTTATTAAATCACCTGCAGCATTCATTGCCGAAAGTTCTACCAGATTCGGTAAACGCCAACCTGAAATTCCGTGTTCTGTATAATTCTGACAAGGGTTTTGGCCCCTACTAGTTATGTTCAATAGATCGCCAAAGTCGAAATAAGCATAATTATTGCCATTCTTCAAATAATCTTCCGCTACATAAATACCATCATAAAAATAATTAGCAACATCATCTTCGTTATGAATGGCCAGAAAATTCACTACTCTCTGACGATAAAGCGATGATACCAAACGATCTTTAAACTCCAAGATAGTAGGGCGATTAGCAGTGGCATCATGTTTAATATAGGTAGCATCCGATTTTACTCCATTTATTGAAGATATATCAGAAGTTCCAGTTGTGGCAGGTAGCACTCGAATGCAACGGATAGGTTTACCAGCAGTATATCCAACATAGTCAACGCCATCAACACTATATGCGCCCTTTTCTACCGCCCAAAAGACTCTTTTATCAGCAGGACTACTGGTAAAATAAAGAGCACCATCACTTATATAAGACGTAGCATATCCACTACTCGTCATTGCAGATTTATCACCAATATAGAGTTTAGCTGCACTTGAGATAGCGCTAACACCTATACCTATACGAATATATTCATTCACCGATGGAAGGAACCAGCGTATCTCATTCTCGTCAATCTGTCCGTTGCCATTCAAGTCACGGTTTCGCGACATGCAGGCCGAATAAGCTTTTTCAATGTCATAGGCTCCAGTCAACTTATGCTTTGTATGGTCTGTGCCAACAGAGGATGTCCAACCATTGCCACTGGTTTTGATATAGCTATTCCATAAAGGTGTTGACGAAGCCCCTATAAGTATTTTCTGGTTCTCTCGTCCATCAGTATCAGACAGTCCGCTTGTCGATTCTGGAGTGCCAAATTCATAACTTAGCGGCGTTTCATTATACGTTTCAATGCCAAATGCGTTTAGACTTTTCACACGGTCGTTATAGAACGTCTGCATGGAAAGTTGCGAAATGTAGGAATGTATCTTACTATACGAGCTGTTGCCATCGGGAGAAGTCTGCGTACTCATAGCAATAATCATTTCGCGTGGAATCTTATTAGTCATTACACTCCAAGAAGTTGCTTTCGCACCGGTCAGCGGATGACGCAAATAATAGTATTCGTTAACAAAAGCTGTGAAACGGGCTACGTATTCAGGCTCAGACGTTGTACTCGCATTAGTGATGATAATGCCATCTTCATTCATTCTATCTATAGTAACCATTTCATTATTATAAATAGACTTTACTGCCTTACCCATCGCTACAATGATGTCGTAGACATCCTTCAATTTTTTCGGATCTCCATAACCATTCTCTGTTTGTCCATCTGCACCGGCATAAAATTGTTGATTAGCCATTTGGCTTTCACCATATTCAGCTGTTAAATCATCCATCGCCCAGCTTGACATACCGGGATAAGCAGCAATAGTTGTACCTGTCTGTGGCCAAAACTCTATCCATTTATAGTCAAAGCCTTTGGTGGGTGTATCTCTGCCATCCATATCCCCATTCAAAATATCAGCTTTAGCTTGATCAGGATTTGTAGCCTTTACATAAATCTCATACGGTTTTAATGAGCCACGTTTATTCACTACCCCATTAGCATTATGATCCATCGCTTCGGACTGGATTACAAGCACCAACTGGTTGGCAATTGCCTCATCAAGTTTATCATCAGTCAGGTTTTGTTTTTTCAACTCTTTCACAATATTCGACAGATTGTACTCCAAAAACACCTGTTCATAGTGGGCGTCAAGATTATAACTGTATTCAGTGTTAGTCTGATCATAAACAGAGCCTTCCGCCCCCGACTGGTTTTCGTCACTTGTTGTTGCTTCTACAATAATGTTATCCACACCAAGTACAGACATTTTATACGTGTAGCTCACATTGCGTTTAACCGTAAAATCATTAAAATTAGAGCCATTTTTCACACTGAAATCACCCAAATGGACGGTATACTCTACATTAGCAATGACATTAGTAATCCCGTCCTCATCACTGCCTCCTTCATATGTTCCGCTGATGACGACAAAAGTGCTATACTGCGGGGCACAATTCCAATCCTTTGAAGCGGCTGAAGCACCGCTTGTACTCGTACCTTCATCATACCACTTCTCACGATCTGCGTATGAAGTAGCTCTGCTACCGGACGGCTGCACATTCTCCGGCATATAGAAATTGAAAGAATATTTTCCACCTTGTGCAACGCCAATGACTTCAGAAGCGGTGTGTATGTATTCAACTTTCTTTCCATCTACTTCTATATTGCTGGTCAATTTCAACTCTTGCACGCCCTGCAAATCGTTAATTGCATAGCTCTTGGTGGGAATGTTATATACCCGGTAAGAAGTAGGTGTAAAAGTTCCTTTAGCGTTCTCTGGCTTTGCAGCAATTTCAAAGTTAATATGCGCCATAGCCCGCCTCAACTGTAAGATTACTGTTGAACCCTCGATGCCATATGTGCCGTTATTAGTCACATTCCCGTTTGTGTTAAACACAATACCTTCGTTCCAACCGGATATAAGCATCTGCGACTCGCCTGCCATGTGGAAAGGCGGCGTACCATCCGATGTCCGGGATTCAGCTATCAAATCGGAATCCAGATTAACCACCATTTTTTTCAGGTCATCAAAACTTATTTTTGAGTTGTATCCATCGGTCAGCTGGTTGATAATTCCCTCCCAATAACCGCCATCGGCAATGTTGGCCAACGCCAACATCTTCTTGGTGCCACTGGTTGTGTTAAAAGACACATTGTAAAGGCGGTTCCCGTTTTCCACCTTGCTACTGACTATGTTAAGCGACGTACTTCCATTATAGTTGGTCGCTACGCTCTCAAAAGTGCCGTCATTGCGGAAAATGAAAACTACCAGATCGCCCACGTCCGACAAATCGCTTCCGCTCGCCTTCGTTTCCACCGTCACATCTGCTACCGGAGCGCCGGAAAGCGTCAAGTTCACAGTTATGGGCACCCCTTCCACTACGTTGTTTGTTTTCACCAGTTCGTCGTCAATACAACCCACCAGCATCAGGGCAGTGACAACCATGGCCCCCACCCCCGTATATATCGTATGCAGTATCTTTTTCATAAACTTCCTCCTGTATTTGAGTTTTTATTGAAAACTAGGTATCTCCATATCAGCGGAGTCCCAGGTGTTCACTTGAATAAAGAAGTCCTCGGGCGTAGTAACACTTTTCTTAATCGTAATTGTAATATCAAGTTCGGTACCACGTTTTATTTCAGAGAGTTTACCAAGAGTATTTATATCGAATGTCGTGCTAGAAGCTCCCCATGTCGCATTCAGTCCATACACACCTCCCGTATTCTCATAGAAATAAGCATAAACAGTACTTTTGCCCGGAGTGCCACTACTTTCGACTGGGATTGTCATGTCACCCAAGGAAACAGAACCGTTTTTTTCGCCTGACAAACTTCCCGCAAACAACGGCGTAGAAGTCATATTCACCCCCGAAAGACTAATGCCACTTACCGTCTGCGGTTCAGTCGATGTATTTTCAATCGTCAGGCGTACCTTGGCCACCGCAAAGTTGAGCTGCATGTTCTCGCTCTGTATACCTCCGCCTGCCTGCGGCGTTACAGTTATCTCCTTATAAGCCGTCTGCGGAATCACTTTACCACCTTCAGAATCATTGGCAGCTGTCAAGAAGGCTGTTTGCAGAGTCATACCTTTCAAATCATCAACGCTGACATTATCCCAACTTTTATCAGTATATCCTACACCCCCTTCATTGGCTATGGCGTAGAAATCGAAGGCTTCACCATCCTTCTCTACCGTCATCTCGCTAAACGTGATGGTCTTGCTGGTTTCGTTTTCATCTACATCATATTTCAGATTGTAAAGTATTGTGCCTGATTTTCTCGCCACAATCACACGCAGGGTACGCATGTGCTCGTTAGCCTCCAATCCGCCAGCATTCGCCGTAGGATTGCTGATGGCCCTCGTGGTGAACGTCATGGTTACGGTAGCTGTCCCCTTCGCGGCGTAATCATCCTTGATGCAAGACACGGGAAGCAGGGTCAGCAGCAGAAGCAATCCGGCCAGTTGTACACTGTATTTCTTTGTCAGTTTCTTCATAATTCTATTCCTCCCTTCTACATTATTGCCAGTCTGGAATGACGTCTTCCACGTACCATTCCGGCAGCTTGATGGTTACACCCGTTTCTATAAATTCTATTCGGATGGGCAAATAGGCTTCCTGTTTGGTCACATCAATGTACTCCTTGTAACGGTTCAGGTAGTTGAAAATGCTTCCACGAACCAGTTCCCGACCGTCGGAAGTACACAGCACCAACTCGTGTTCGCAATAGTCCGAATGGAGTTCGCCGTTGCAGTCCATACGGAACAGGGCAAGGTCGCTGGTGTGATAGATGCCAGTCTCCGAATCGTAGAACAGCTCGGGATAACAAGTGCCTTTTTCGTCCAGATTGATTTCATTGTTAAAAGAAGTCTGTGCGTTGGAGTTTTCGATACGCACATTCAGGGGCATTTCGCCGCGCGTCGCAGGAGCCGGCCAGCCCACAATTTCGATGTCCACATCTACGTGCGAGCTGTAGAGCGTCACCGTATCGCGGTACATCACATAGTTTCCATCGGGCATCACGAATTCCTGTTGCCCCATGTAATTGTCATCGTGGTTGATTACCGGATCGGGTACTCCCCAATTCGGATGTTGAATATAGATTTCGTCAAAACTGGTCGATGACTCCAGATTGACAACTTGCGTATGGTCGTACGCATTGCCCACGGCTACTACCTTGTAACGTTTGCCTGGGGTCAGCTTGAAAGAAGGTACGGCTGAGAAGTTTTTCAGCTGGTCCTGGTTGTATGTACCTACTCCAAGTATATGTCCACTCTCGTCGAATACATAGAGGTCTACTTTGTCCATGTATTGATAGAGCACATCCTTGTCTCCATCTGCCAAATACTGGAAATAGATGGTCACGTTGTGGCAATCTTCCAAATCATCTTTGATACAGCCGGTCACCAGGACAGGAACCAGCAGCAACATCCATACTATGTAATTCAAACGTTTCATTGCAATAGTTTTATAATGTTTAGCCCTCGGGCCGAATTTTGTTTTGATGAACACTTCTGTGTTCGGGAGTAGCAACCGGGCGGATGACGGGCAACCGCCCGGTTGGAGAATTTGGTTAAATAATAGGAAACGGATTACTCAGCCCAGTCGGCCTTGATAGTTTGCACATCCCATTTAGCCTCTACTACAGTAACTTCTACACCAATTAAAGTATTACCGGTTTCATCACCTATAATATTACTATCCTTCAAAACAGCCTCCGTTATACGATAAATAGTGCCATTTTTCAGAATAATAGAATTACCTTCTGTATCTTTATAATTGGTGATCATAGCATAACGAGGTTCTGTTACAGGTTTACCACCTTCAATACCCTCAGCTTCTGAAAAGTAAATCTTAAATTTAGGATTCAAAGCTTGTTTAGCTTCCAAAGCTTCATCAACATCATCTGTTTCAGCATTATCTGTAACTTTTTCTGCAGCTTCTATTTCTGTGGCAGTAGGTCCATAGAAATTATACGCATAGGCTTTTGCGGGAGTAGCTGTTGCCGGCCATACTTTAGTGTTATCCAAGAAATCTGTATTATCTGTTATCGCATCCTTCAATATCGCCTCAACACCACTACCTGTTCCAGTAGTTGAGAACTGATAATCGGTACGAGTACCTGCATCGGTCGGTTTTACATTATCCATATAAACCCCTGCAATGATCAATTTTGAATACAAACATTTATCATCTCCTGTATTGGTATGAGTTACATGTTTAATTCCAGAAACCTCCAGACGAGCAACGGGAATATCCAACTGCACTGTAGCTGTATATATTTGATATTTCTTACTTTCATCCTCTGTAGTAGCCCCAGTTTGATGATCATTATCTGCATCTGGACTTTCACTTCTATTGGTAGGCGTAAATTTTTCAGTACTTCCGTAAACAGGTATTGCAGCAGGCAACACTTGTAAATTCGGAGTTCCTGTAGCTATATTTATAGCATCATAACTGGCTACTCCACCATTCATGGAAACTGTCACAGAAGATGGGTTGCTTACATTCCAGAATGTAACCACTTTTCCTGTATTCCATTGTTCGGGAGTAAGTTCAATTTTACCTCCCCCTTCTGTAGCAGTTAAAGTAATAACCACCTTGGTATTGGCTTGAGGCACAACTGTGACTTTATCTGTGCCATCCTCTCCTTGCGTTGCATCTGCAATGGCACGTGTCATTTCTGATGCCTCAATTTTAATAGAAACTGCACTCAACCCAGAAAGTCCATTGTCAATTTCTTCTTCATTGTTACATGCCGCAAAGGCCAATCCGGCCAATCCGAGCATAAAAAACTTATTCATTTTCATAATCACAAATTTTGGTTAATAAATATAGGTTTATAAATCATTCGTTTTCTCGTGTTTATTCGCTGAACAGCGCTTTGGCTTCCTGCAGCTGCTTCAGGTTACCGGAAGCATCGCTGTAGCCGGCTTTGACGGCCCGGGCAAAGGTTTCCTCCGCCTTGTCGGCCTGTCCGCTCTTATAGTAGGCCACGCCCAGCAAGTTGAGCGAAGCTCCGTCCGTTGCACCCTTCAGCAAGGCGATGGCTTCGTCGTAGTGTTCCGTTTCGACTGCAGCCAAGGCAGCGTTGTTGCGGGCTGCAAAGTTGTCGGGATAGGTACGCACCGCCACATTCAGGGCCTTACGATAGCCATCGGAGTTGCGTCCATAGCTGTCGGCCACGCGCTGTATCTCTGCCACACTGAGCAGGTCGGGACGGGTCTTCAGCACTTCTTTGGCTTCATCGAGCGTAAAGTTGCGCACGTTGTACTCGATGCGGTATTCGTTGCGACGCAACGGAGCATAGAGTTCATCGATCAGGTAGCGGTAGTCATCGGACGAAAGCTGCTGGCGGATTTTCCATTCGCAGCCGTCGAGGTCGTCATCGCACTGGTCGATGGCTTCCTGTACCTTTGCACGGGCCGGCCACCCTTCGGCTTGCTTCACCTGAGCCACAAAGCCGTCCCAATCCTCGCCTTTCCAGGACACGTGCCACAGTTCCTTTTTCAGTTCGGGATTCTGTTTCTGCACGTAAGCGGCAAATGTCTCTGCACGCTGCTGGGAAAGACGCAGGTTGTAGGGCATCGAGCCTTCGGGAGACGCATAACCGGTGACGTAGATGCCTGTCACGGTCAGGTTCAGATTCCGCTTCACTGTTTCGAGCGAATGCTGTACACTATCCAGCTCGGCACGGTTCTTACGGAAGTTCGGCAACACGTTGTAGCCGTTTACCGGGTATTCCAGACGGGCCATCTTTACCTCTGAACGCCGTTTCACTTCTTCCTCTTCGGGCTGGACAAACGGAGAAACCGCGAGCACCGGATCCTGATAGGGCAAGATGCTACCTGCGGCCAGTACCTCATCGCCTTCGGAGCACTCGGCACAGCCCGTGACATAACCGCGCAGCTCCAGGCGTCCGTTCACCATCCAGCGGTTGAAAGGCACCTCGGTAGTATAATCTACCGTCTGCGGCTTTCCATTCTGACGCTTTATGCGCACAAGCCCCTCTTCTTCTGATATAGTACCTAAAGCGATCTTACGTTCAGTCACCTTATTGCGAACTTTGCCTTCCAGCACCACCGGCTTCAGCTCCATCTGCTGACTACCATCGGCCGATACCAAAACCGGCACCAGCCGCAAGGTCTGCTGAGGGTTCAGTTCCACAGCGTCCAACCGGATGTCGGCACTCACCCGAACACTACGCCCGACCTTCTCCACCTTACTATTTTCCAGCGTCAGGCTTTCCAGGTAATGCGTCTGCCCCAGAACAGCCATCGGACATGCCGCCAACATCCATGCAAAGAATATCATCGTCTTTTTCATATCCTTCCTCCTTCCCTTATTTAATAATGTATATCAGAGAAACGGCAGCCTTGGTGACACCCAGGTAGTTCTTTTTGCCGCTATCTTTCCATTCACCGCATTCAGGGCACTCGTACTTGTCATAATGAGCGCGTATATAGCCGACGCCGATGGCAGCCTCGATGCTCCAACGCTTGCCCAACAGCCACTGGTAACCATAGACCAGACCGGCGCCAGCATACCAACCTTCGTAGCGGTAGTTCTCCAGGTTCTTCCAGAGTCCGAACGGCATCTTGATACCGCCCCAGTTGTACTGTCCGCCCAACAGATGGGCACCGACAAAGTGGCCGTTAAAGCGTTCGCACAGCCAGTAGCGGGCTTCGGGCTGAGCCAGCCAATGTTTCCACTTCTTGTTGTCGTTGAAGGTCCAACCGTTGTAGTTGGCAGACAGATCCAGCGTCCACTTGGGGGCAAGGCCGATTTCCGCACCCAGGTTGACCGTTGCTGTCGCGTCGTAAAGCAGGTTGGTCTTGACAGCCCAGTCCTGAGCCGACAAAGAAATGCTGACAAACAGCATCCATAAGAGCAAGATTCGTTTCATATTTTTCATTTTTATAGCACGATTTCTTTCAATCTCAATAAAAAAAACAGGCTTTTCTGTTACTTTGTAGGTAACATTGATTTAAATCAATGGCATAAAATTAAACTTTTATTTACAGACAAACAAACAAAAACTGGATTTTAACATTTAAAATTTACAATTCAATTATGCAATTCATACTTTTTCTTTCGCCTGCCCGAAAGAAAAAGATACCAAAAAGAAAGGAACACAGCTGCACTTCCGGGACTACTTCGGACGATTCTCGGGCTAAAAGACAGGAACTCGCTACGCTCAGACAGCCAGTCCTTCTATACGCCTGAAAGCCGCCCTCCGCTTCACGTCCCTACAGTGAGGCCGGACCTGCCTGCGGACGGGAACCGACTGATGTAGCTGTTGGCTTGGCTAAAGTGCCTCTTTACGCGGCTAAAGTAGATGTTTATGACGCTAAAGTAGATGTTTACAAGTTCTCTTCCAGATTCTGCCTTCAAGGCTTCACACGAAGCATAAAACACTGAACAGCAACCGAATGAAGTGAAACGAGATGTATTTCACACTGCTTTCACAGTTACAGGAGGGAAAATTGTCGGTTTCACTACAAGCTATTGACACACAGCTTCTTGTAGTGAAGTTTCATTGAAAGAACTTTTTTTATTCCGGGTGAAAGGAAGAAGAGTCTTGAAAAACGTCTTTCACCGTTACCTACAAAGTAACCGTATCTGCACATCTTTCCCGAAACGTAAAATAATCTCCTTTCACCAAATTACAACCTGATTATACGGTTGTCACCTAATTGGGGGACACTTCCACCCAAAGGCATAAGAAAAGCCCCAAGAGATCAGGCACAAAATACTTGTGAAAGAATCTCCCGGTTCATCTGTCCGATACGTTCGTCTGTATGCCGTTTGAAATAGGTTTCAGTAACCTTTACAGATGAATGGCCCATGGCAAACCTGTTTGGCAGATAATTACGGAAACTTTTTAGCCAAAGAGGGAGGCATATAGGCCGTCAAAGATTCTTTTCCTTTAACCATAACCATATGTGTTTAAAATGTAAAGGCAAAATAAGAAAAAGAACGGGAAATATCTTATTTTTGCAAAAACTATCAAACACCACAGTCATGAAATACCCCATAGGAATACAAAGTTTCGACCAGATTATCGAAGACGGCTACGTATACGTAGACAAGACTGAACAGATTTACAATCTGACACATGAAGGGAAAATCTATTTCCTGAGTCGCCCCCGCCGCTTCGGCAAGAGCCTGCTCGTGTCCACGCTGAAGAACTATTACCTGGGCCGCAGGGAGCTGTTCCGCGGGCTGGCCATGGAGCGGCTGGAAACGGAATGGGCCGTGCATCCCGTGTTTCATGTGGATTTCAACAGCACGAACTTCACCAATCCTGGTGAACTGGAACAGAAACTGGATTTCTATGTCTCCCGTTGGATGAATCAATACGGTCTTCCGCCTGAAATCAAAGCATTGGGTATCGGCGACCGCTTCGTGGAGGTGCTCCGTGCCGCCCACGAACAGACGGGACGCCGGGCCGTGGTGCTCATCGACGAATACGACAAGCCGATACTGGACGTGCTCGACGTGGACAAAGCGCTCGAGAACCGGCACCGCAACGTGCTCAAGGCCTTCTACTCCGTGTTCAAGGCAGCGGACGAACACCTGCAGTTTGTGCTGCTGACGGGCGTGACGAAGTTCTCGCAGGTGAGCGTGTTCAGCGGTTTCAACCAACCGAAGGACATCAGCATGGACGGGCGCTACGAGGCGCTGTGCGGCATCACACAGGACGAGATAGACCGTTACTTCCCGCAACCCATTGCCGATATGGCCGCAGACTACCGCTGCACGCCCGAAGAGATGAAGCAGCGGCTGAAACTGCAGTACGACGGCTACCACTTCAGCGACCGGCTGACGGACGTGTACAATCCCTTCAGCCTGCTCAACGCGCTGGACAGCAGGCGGATATACGACTACTGGTTTCGTTCGGGCACACCCACGTACCTCATCCGCCTGCTCACCCACTTCAACGAAAACATCAATGAGCTGACGGGCAAGTACTACCGCCCCGAAGAGTTCGTGGACTACAAGGCCGACGTGGAGCGTCCACTGCCCATGATTTTCCAAAGCGGGTACCTGACCATCAAGAACTATAATTTTCAATTCAATACCTTCCTGCTGGACTTCCCCAACAATGAGGTGAAGAACGGCTTCCTGACGATGCTGGCCACGTCGTATCTGAAACCCCAAGAAGAAATGGGCACGTGGATACGCGACATGGTCATGACCCTTCAGGCGGGCGACACCGACCGCCTCCGCACCCTGCTCACCTCATTCCTAGCCAGCATTCCCTACACCATGCGGCGCAAGGAAAACGAAACCGAACGCGAACGCTACTTCCAGTACACGTTCTACCTCATCATGCGCCTGGTGAGTGTCTACACCGTCTACGTGGAGAAGGCGCAGAGTCAGGGACGCGTGGACTGTGTGGTAGAGACGCCACAGTACGTCTACATATTCGAGTTCAAACTGGACGGCACCGCCGCCGAGGCCCTGCAGCAGATCGAGGACCGCGGCTATGCCCGCGAGTATGCCACCGACACACGTAAGGTATATAGGATTGGCGCAACTTTCTCGTCGGAAACAGGAACCATCGGCGAATGGGAATGCCAATAATCAGTAACTGATCTTCACTCCCGCAAAATAGGAACGGGGCAGGCCGGGACCGTAGATGTAGCCGGAGTCGCGCAGCTTGCCCTGGTCGAAGTCTTTCTGATAGGCGTTGAAGAGGTTCTGTACGCCGGCATTCACCTGAAGGGTGATATCCTTGTAGAGGGTGAAGTCGTAAGCGGCCTTGAGGTTCATTTCCCAGAAACTGGGCGTAGTCTCGGCACGGTCTTTCTCGATGTAGCCGGCACGGTGTTCCACCAGCATGCTGCCCGTATAGGTGCCGGACAGGGCAATGCTCAGAGGTTTCACAGGACTGTAGGTCAGGGTCATGTAGCCATAGGTGTCGGGCGTGCGGAAAATGCGCTTCTCCAGAGGAACGGTTTCGTCGTCGCTCCACTGGCGGGCCTCCTTATACTCGGCCTTCTGCAGGGTAACGCCCGCCTGAAGCTGGAGCGTGGTGAGCCAGGCCAGCTTGCCTTCGAGCGTCACGCCATAGACACGGGCTCCCTTCTCGTTGTAGCGTTCGTTCTTCAAGATGCCGTTTTCAGTACCGATTTCGCGCAGAGCAAACACATCGGACAGATTGGTGTAGAAACCTTCGACCAACAGATTGCCCTGCAAGGCGCCCCAGCGGTGGTACAGGTCGGCCGAGAGACTGACGCTGCGCGACTTCTCTTCACGCAGGTCCTTGGCCAGCTGGATCATAGATACATTGCCACCCACGTTCTCGACATGCAGGTCCTCGTCGAAGGCCTGCGGGGCACGGAAGCCCACGGAGTAGGCGGCACGCAGATTGATATCTTTCGTGGGATTGTAGCGCAGGTTGACGCGCGGACTGAAGATGACGTGGTCTATCAGATTGTGCTTGTCCAAACGTCCGCCTACAAGGAAACTCCAGTGGTCGTTCTTCCACTCGTTCTGCAGGAAGGCGCCGGCGATGCGCACCGTCTGGTCGATGTAACGGTTGTAGCCCCACATCTTGTCGTGCATGGCGTCCTGGTTGTACTCTACGCCACCCGTCAGGTCGGCAGGCAGGAAGAGGCAGCGGTCGAAGTGGTAGACGTACTGCGAACCGACTACCCACGTCAGGTCTGTAGTGGCACCGTAGGCATTGAGCGAATGGTCGCCACCGTAGTAGCTGTCGCGGTCGATGTGCTGCATGGAGGCGTAGACATTGACTTTATGTTTTTCGTTGGGCGAAAAGTAGTCGAACTTCACACTACCGCTGTTGATGCTGTGCTCGGTCTGCTCGGTAATGTCGGTCTCGTGGGGCGGACGGTCGAGCAGGTTACCGCCACGGCGGAACTCCTGCAGATGGTGGTACTCGAAGGTCAGCTTGGAGTAGGTACTGGTCTTGAGGAAGGAACGGAAGCCTACGGTCTGGTTGCGCAGCTTGGGCAGCTCGGTGAAGCCGTCGCCGTCGTAGTCGAATCCGCTGCGCTGGCGGTTCTGCCCGAAGACATAGATGCCCGCCTTGTGGTTGTCGGTCACCAGCGAAGCGTTCATCGTCGTATTGTTGTCGAAGGCAGAGAAGCCTCCTACGCCCATAATCGTATGTCCCAGTTGGGCGGAGTTGCGCAGGGGTTCCTTGGTGATGATGTTGATGGTACCCGCAATGGCCGACGCGCCGAAGAGGGCCGAACCGCCTCCACGCATCACTTCCACACGTTCGATCATGTTGGCCGGTATCTGCTCCAACCCGTACACACCTGCCAGAGCGCTGAATACAGGACGCGAGTCTATAAGAATCTGGGTATAGGGACCGTCGAGGCCGTTGATGCGCACCTGCTGGAAACCGCAGTTCTGGCAGTTGTTCTCCACACGCACGCCGGGCTGGAAGTTCAGTCCCTGAGCCAATGTGGTAGAGTTGGTCTGTTCGAAGAGTTTGAAGTCCATGACGTTGACCAGCGTGGGGGCCAGGCGTCGGGTCGTCTCACTGCGGTTGGCGGTGACCACCACGCCGTCCAGCGCCACGAGGTCTTCCTCCAGTTCGAAATTCTCTTCCAGCGTGACGCCCTTCTTCAGAACGACTTCGCGTGTCAGTGTCTTGTAACCTACGGAACTGACTTGCAACGTAAAGCGGCCTTCGGGCAGATTCTTCAGAAAATAGTGTCCGGTGGCATCGGTCAGGGTACCGATGGTGGTTCCTTTCAGGGAAACGGTAATATAAGAGAGGTGTTCTTTGGAATGTTTTTCCAATACATGTCCTACGATGTTGGCATCCGAACTCTTCAGTTCTTCGGCCATAAGAGTGGCGGGCAGCAATGCGCACAGCAGAGCCACCACAAGAAAGATATATTTTTTCATGTGTCTTCTATTTTAGTTATTTAAATTAGGAAAAAAGCAGATGCGCATGAACAGATGTTCACCACAGATTACATCAACAAGGGAAGACACAAGCGGGAGGAGCGCGCAGACGGATGCCGTCGTCCGGCCGACGCAGGCAGAGGCACGACGTACGCACCACAACCAGCAAGCCCAACAGGGCACAGAAGCAGGGAACGGCAACCAACAGCACAGGAACGGAGGAAGCCACATAGTGGTCGAGAAAGAAGATGGTCTCGGCCTGGCTCTCGGTGTGCTGATGACCGGTTTTGAAGGGATGCGAATGCACAATGATAACTCCATTCACCACATGTGAGTGGGTGAACAGCGTAACTCCTCCCCAATACGTCAGGAACAGCAGGGGAAGAAAATACTTCATAATGCGGCGCAGTTTCTCCAAAAGCGTTTGTTTATGATTGATTGTGGCGGCAAAGATAATGGAAAAAACAGAAGCTATTCGAAGAAATCTGAAAAAAAAGTCGTCTCTTTGCAACCTTGTGGGACGGATATTCCGTCTAACCAACAAAGAAAACAAAAAATAAGCAACGAATAAAAGACTGACGAATATGAAACGTATCCTTATCCTACTCGGCCTGATGGCCGCCACAAGCCTGGGCATGCAGGCAGAAAACAGAACCGTGACCGACACCGTAGACGGCAAGAAACGCGTCATCGAGCTGCAAGACACCGTGATAAACGGGCAACAGACTACCGACACCCTGAGCATCACTACCTACGAAGGCACCGACTCCAGCGAAGCCGACAGTGACGGCACCTACCGCCACCGCCACGACAGCAGCGGCCTGCAATGGGTGGGCTTCAACTTCGGCGAAGACGCACCGGAAACAATTGTTGCCCTGACAGCCATCATCTTCGTGTTCGGCTTGCCCGCGCTGCTCCTCTTTATTATCTTCTATTTCCGTTACAAGAACCGAAAGGCCAAATATCGCCTGGCCGAACAGGCACTGGCAACCGGACAGCAGCTTCCACCCGAATTCTTCAAAGAAACCAAGGAAGGAGAAAGCAAAGACCTGCGCAGCCGGGGTATCAAGAATATCTTCCTGGGCATCGGGCTTTTCATCTTTCTCTGGGCTCTTACAGGTGAATTCAGCCTGGGATGCATCGGGTTGCTCATCATGTTCACGGGTTTCGGACAGGTGACTATCTACTATACCCAGCCGGGACAAGACGACGGCAAGCCCTTCATCCGCATGGAACGCGATGAAAAGACCGGCTACCGCTACATGAAAGTGGGCGGCATCGAACTCCGCGACCAGACTGAAAAGAAAGACACTCCCGACGCCGAAGACACAAACAAACCGAAAGAATGAGCCAACTCAACGACATATCGCTGATTGCACAAGTCGTGATGTTCCACAACAACCGCGCCTTCGACCAGCTGGTCAGGAAATACCAGTCGCCCGTGAGGCGCTTCTTCCTGAACCTGACCTGCGGCGACAGCGAACTGAGCGACGACCTGGCGCAGGACACCTTTATCCGTGCCTACACCAGCCTGGCTTCCTTCAAGAACCTGTCCAGCTTCTCCACCTGGCTCTACCGCATTGCGTACAACCAATATTATGACTATCTTCGCAGCCGGAAAGAGACAGACGACCTGGACACGACGCGGGTAGACGCCCAATGCAGCGTGCGCCAGCCGGACACGGGCCTGCAGTCGGACCTGCACCGCGCACTGGCCACGCTGAGAGACATCGAGCGAACCTGCATCACCCTCTTCTACCTGGAGGACCAGAGCATAGACAAGATAGCAAGCATTACCGGATGCCCTACGGGAACCGTAAAAAGCCACCTTTCGAGGGCCAAGGAAAAGATGGCGACGTACTTAAAACAGAATGGATATGACGGAAAATAATGACAAGTTACTGGAAAGCTTCTTCGCCGGACAGCAACAAGAAGTGGCTGACAACGGCTTCACACGCCGTGTAATGCGCAGCCTGCCCTACCGTAGCAACCGCCTGGCACGCTTGTGGACAGCCGGAGGATTTACGCTGGCCGCCGTACTGTTTGTTCTGCTGGACGGAGTGCAACTGGTGTGGGACACGCTACGCGAGACATTCACCACCACTCTGGAAAACGGCATGGCGCAGACAGACCCCAAATCGCTGGCACTGGCCGTCGTGGTACTGTTGTTCCTTATGTACAAAAAAATAGCTTCTTTGGCTTAAAAACAGCTTTTTTTCCTATACTCAGAACAATATTGTCCATGAGATGTTATATCTTTGCCCCTGCAAAAAACTAAAATGGCAAAGAGAGTTTTTATATATCACTTATTACTGACAACGGCATTATTATTCCTGACTGGACATACCGCTGCCCAGACCACCCCAAGCGACAGCATCGTCATGCACCGTCTGAAAGACATGGGCGCTCCGCTGACCTGCAATAACCGGGTAGAACTGCTGATGAGCGGCGATGAAAAATTCACCGACCTGTTCGAAGCGATCCGTGGCGCACGCCACCATGTCCATCTGGAATACTTCAACTTCCGTAACGACTCCATCGCCGGAGCTCTGTTCCGACTATTGGCCCAAAAGGTAAAGGAAGGCGTAGAAGTGCGTGCCCTGTTCGACGCTTTCGGCAATCTGTCGAACAACAAACCGCTGACCAAGAAACACCTGAAAGCCATCCGCGAGCAGGGCATCGAAATCGTGAAATTCGATCCCTTCACATTCCCTTGGTTCAACCACGCCGCCCATCGCGACCACCGCAAGATCGTGGTCATCGACGGAAAGATTGGCTACACAGGAGGGATGAACGTAGCCGACTACTACATCAAGGGTCTGCCCAAGATCGGCGAATGGCACGACATCCACGCCCGTATCGAGGGTGATGCGGTCCGCTACCTGCAAGGTATCTTCCTGACCATGTGGAACCGCGAAACGGGACAACACATCGGCGGACCGGAATACTTTCCCGACACGCCCCAGCTGCCGGACAGCATCGCGGAGGAGATCATGATCGTAGACCGTACACCCCGCGAGACGCCGCGCTCCATCAGCCGTGCGTACACGACTTCCATCCGTGAAGCCGACAGCCTGATACGCATCGTCAACCCCTACTTCGTGCCTACCAAGTCCATCAAGGAAGCCATCAAACATGCATTGAAGAAAGGAACAGAAGTGGAAATCATGGTTCCTTCGGTATCCGACGTACCCTTTACGCCTGAAGCCGCCTTCTACATCCTGCACAAACTGATGAAGAAAGGTGCCAAGGTGTATCTGTTCAACGGCGGCTTCCATCACTCTAAAGTAATGATGGTGGACGGTAGCTTCTGTACCGTGGGGACGGCCAACCTGAACAGCCGCAGCCTGCGCTACGACTACGAAACCAATGCCTTCATCTTCGATCCCGAAACGACGGCTGAACTGACTGAAATGTTCAACAGAGACAAACAGAACAGTACGCTGATGACGCCCGAATATTGGAAAGAACGGTCGGCGTGGAAGAAGTTTGTAGGATGGTTTGCCCATCTGTTCACACCGTTCCTCTGAAAAAATCCATCCCGCAGGTTCTTCTTTCTTTGCCTAAAAAGGTTACCTTTGCATCCAAATAAAGAAGTTACGCCATGAAACAATATTTAGACCTGCTCAACCGCATATTGACCGAAGGCGTCGAGAAGAGCGACCGAACCGGCACGGGCACCATCAGTGTGTTCGGCCATCAGATGCGCTTCAATCTGGACGACGGCTTCCCCTGCCTCACTACCAAGAAGCTGCACTTGAAATCCATCATCTACGAACTGCTCTGGTTCCTCAAAGGTGACACCAACGTGAAGTACCTGCAGGAGCACGGCGTGCGCATCTGGAACGAATGGGCCGATGCCGACGGTGACTTGGGACATATCTACGGCTACCAGTGGCGCTCGTGGCCCGACTATCAGGGCGGCTTCATCGACCAGATCAGCGAAGCGGTGGAAACCATCAAGCACAACCCCGACTCACGCCGCATCATCGTGAGTGCCTGGAACGTGGGCGACCTGAACAACATGAACCTGCCGCCCTGCCACGCCTTCTTCCAGTTCTACGTGGCCGACGGGCGCCTGAGCCTGCAACTGTACCAACGCAGTGCGGACACTTTTCTGGGCGTACCGTTCAACATCGCCTCGTATGCCCTGCTGCTACAGATGATGGCACAGGTGACGGGCCTAAAAGCGGGCGACTTCATCCACACGCTGGGCGACGCACATATCTACCTGAACCACCTGGAGCAGGTGAAACTGCAGCTGACGCGCGAACCGCGTCCCCTGCCGCAGATGAAAATCAATCCGGACGTGAAGAGTATCTTCGATTTCCAGTATGAGGACTTCGAGCTGGTAAATTATAATCCGCATCCACATATTGCAGGCAAAGTATCCGTTTAACACCCCAAAAACGAAAAAAAACATGATCAGCATCATAGCCGCCGTAGACCGCCGCATGGCCATCGGCTACCAGAACAAACTGCTCTTCTGGCTGCCCAACGACCTGAAACGCTTCAAGGCACTGACTACGGGACATACCATCATCATGGGCCGCAAGACCTTCGAATCGCTCCCCAAAGGCGCCCTACCTAACCGACGCAACATCGTACTCTCGTCCAACGCTGCTACTAGCTGCCCGGGTGCGGAAGTTTTCACCAGCCTGGAGGAAGCCCTAAGCCACTGCGATACCGACGAAGAGGTCTATATCATCGGCGGCGAAAGCGTCTACCGGCAAGCCCTGCCGCTGGCCGACCGGCTCTGTCTGACAGAGATAGACGCGGAAGCTCCGCAAGCGGATGCTTACTTCCCGCAGGTACAGCCTGAGATATGGCACGAAAAAAACAGGGATGTTCATCCTGTCGATGAAAAACATCCCTGTCCGTATGCCTTTGTAGACTATGTCAGGAGCTAATGCCTGACAGGGTCACTGATTCCACTTCGCTCAATCTTCTTCCTGATCTTCGTCTTCGATCAGAATCGGCATCTGGCGCTTAATCACTTCGTGGAAGGAAATCAAGGTTTCCGTCCGCGCCATACCTAGCGGCTGCAGTTTTTCCTGAATAATATTCTGCAGGTGACGGTTGTTGCGTGCATAAAGCTTGATGAACATGTCGTACTTGCCGGTAGTGATGTGACACTCCACAATCTCGGGAATATTCTCCAAAGCCTTGATAACCGCATCTGACGATGAAGGATCTTTCAAATAGATACCGATGTACGCACACGTTTCATAACCGATCTTTTCGGGATCAATAATGTATTCCGATCCTTTCAGTATTCCCAAATTGGTAAGTTTCTGAATGCGTTGATGAATGGCAGCGCCAGATACATTGCAGGCACGAGCCACTTCCAAGAAAGGGATACGGGCATTGTCAGCTATCAGTTTCAAGATCTGCTCGTCCAAAGTATCCAATTGATGATGTCCCATTTTTTAAATTCTTATAATTATAATAATCCAAATTATCAGGCTGCAAAGTTAGCATTTTTTTCAGCAAAAAAGAGCGAGATTGTTACTTTTCTTGTATATATATGATAAAAGCTGTATCTTTGTGTTTCCCATAAAAAGAATAAGTGATGAAAAAATATGCATACATGCTCATCCTGCTACTAACAGTCGGCACACTGGCTGCGCAGGACTTTTCGCAGTATTTTACGGACAAGACGCTCCGTGTGGATTACTTCTTTACCGGCAACGCCGAACGCCAGGAAATCTGGGTAGACGAGTTGTCGGTACTGCCCGGCTGGAGCGGGCGCAAACACAATCTGGCCCAACTGCCACTCACTGGCTACGGACAGATAACGGTTCGTGACCTGGAAAAAGGGACCGTCATCTACCGCACGTCTTTCTCTACTCTCTTTCAGGAATGGTTGGAGACAGACGAAGCCCGCAAGGTACAAAAAGGCTTCGAAAACACGTTTTTACTGCCCTATCCCAAGCAACCGGTCGAAGTGGAAGTAACCCTCCTCGACAAACGCCTGAAACCGAAAGCCAGCATGAAGCATACGGTAGATCCTGCCGACATCCTGATCCATCCGAAAGGATTCAGCGACGTGACACCCCATAAATACCTGATACAAAGTGGAAGCGCTGAGCGGTGCATCGACGTAGCCATCCTGGCAGAGGGCTATACGGAAGCAGAAATGGAGACATTCTACCGTGATGCAGCCACAGCTTGTGAAAGTTTGTTCGGACATGAACCGTTCAAGTCGCTGAAGAACCGCTTCAACGTAGTGGCCGTAGCCAGCCCGTCGAAAGACAGTGGCGTCAGCATCCCACGCCTGAATGATTGGAAACAAACCGCCTTCAGTTCACATTTCAGCACGTTCTACTCTGATCGCTACCTGACAACATCGCGCGTGAAGTCCATACACGATGCACTGGCCGGCATACCCTACGAACACATCATCATCCTGGCCAATACGGAGGAATATGGCGGTGGAGGCATCTACAATGCCTACACTCTGACCACGGCCCATCACCCATTGTTCCGCCCCGTAGTGGTCCATGAGTTCGGGCACAGCTTTGCCGGACTGGCTGACGAGTATTTCTATGATGACGATATCATGACAGACACCTATCCGCTGGATGTGGAACCATGGGAACAAAACATCAGTACACGCGTAGATTTCATCTCTAAATGGGAAGATATGCTCGAAAAAGACACGCCTGTCCCCACACCTACGGCTGAAAGCGAGCACTATCCCGTAGGAGTCTACGAAGGAGGAGGCTATTCAGCCAAAGGCATCTACCGCCCGGCTGACAACTGCCGCATGCGCACCAATGACTATCCTGCATTCTGCCCAGTATGCCAGCGTGCCATCCGACGAATCATTGAGTTCTACACTGAATAAATCTTATAACATTCAATACCCAAACTTACTATGATTACTTTAAAACGAATCACAACAGAAGACAAGGCACTCTATGCCTTCATGGAAAATCTGATGACCACCTCTTTCCCTACCGATGAATATAGGGAACTGGATGAACTTCGTACATTCACAGACACCCGCCCACAGTTTGTCAACAACGTCATCTTTGACGACGACACACCCATCGGCTTCATCAGTTATTGGAATTTTGAAGACTTCCACTATGCGGAACATTTCGCCATCGACCCGTCCCAACGGAACGGCGGTTACGGGAAAAAAGTACTTCAATTGCTATGCGAATCCCTCCATCGCCCCATCATATTGGAAGTGGAACTTCCGGATACAAAAATGGCTCAACGGAGGATAAACTTTTATCGCCGAAATGGCTTCGCACTATGGGACAACGATTACCTCCAACCGCCCTACAAAAAAGGAGCTTCCTTCATCCCCATGCGACTGATGGCCTACGGCCCATTAGACAGCGTCAACGACTTCGAAAGAATAAAGAATTGCATCTATCGCAACGTTTACGGAACAGAAAGCTGAATACACCTCCTAACACAGTGCTTCGTTACCCTCTGACACAGTGCTTCATGAAGGGCTAACGAAGCACTGCATGGCACCTTAAGGAAGCACTGCGTGATATCCTAAGAAAGCACTGCATGACAAGCTGAGAAAATACATACTCCCAAGACACAAAAAAGGCCGCCTGTTTGTACAGACGGCCTTTTTCAGATCCATATTCTCAAACCATTACTGCCTCTTCTGTGCAGAATAGTTAATCTTCAGCGCATAAGCTTGACGAAGAGCCTCCTTGATTTCAGTAACAATACCCATCTTGGTGTCCTGGTCGATTTTCAGAGAGACAGTCATATTCGGCTGGTCTTCCTCTTTCATACTAGCACGTTCACCGTTGATGTAATCGTATACTTCAGATACCTCGGCAAAAGCGTCATTCAACTGGATACGGCTTTCTTCACCCAGCTTCGCACGAAACTCTTTCGTCGGTTTTCCTACATAAATAAACGTTACCAACGATTTCTTCTCAAGTTTCTCCAATTCAGTAGCTTGCGGAGCTCTAAACTCAACCTTCAAAGTAACCTCACGCATGGTTGTTACAATCATGAAGAAGAACAACAATGTGAAAATAAGGTCAGGCAGTGAAGAAGTGTTCAAGGCGGGCATGCCGCGCTTACCTGTTTTATTAAATTTTCCCATTACTTCTTTTCTCCATACTTTTTAGGTTCCGCCTCAGAAATCACCTGAGGATAAATCTCACGTATTGCTTCCTGCTGGTCTTCACCCAAGTCTGCATAGTTCTTTCCCCACTTCTGCTGGGCAAGTTCATTACGCAACTCGTTGTAGGCTGCTACCAACTCGTTTTGTACGGCGATGTAAGTCTTGTAGGACGTACCACGGTCGCAACGCAAAGATACCACGTGGCGTTTGGTCACCATCTGTGTACCAAAGAAGGGGACTTCCACTGCCACCTTCTCCGGCAAACTCTCGTCGTTCGTCGGATTAGCAATGAATTCCTTCGCCTTGTCACGCAATTGGTCTACACTGATAAACTCGCCACCGCACATCAACTCGTCTCTAAAGTTCACGGAGATCTGCAAAATGTTGCGTTCCTTAATATCAGCATCTTCCTTTTTCTGGTCTGGCCGTGGAGGTTCCGGCAAACGTCTTGCCAAACCTTGGTCGGTATCCATAGAAGTGGTAAGCAAGAAGAACAGCAACAAGATGAAAGCCATATCCGCCGTAGAACTTGAGTTGACTTCGGGAACGGTTCTTTTCTTTCTAGCCATATTAATTCCTCTTACTTGATTTATTTAAACTTTTTGGCAGCGCCAAATCCTATCATTAATAGAATCATCACACCTACTTCTATGTAAAGTGTATATATAAACATATCGGTCAATTTCAACCAGAAAGGAACGTTCTCTGTACCTTCATATCCCGGTATGGCCAAAGGTGTTGCATCACCCGCAGCCCATGTTACAACCAATACAACAACGAGCAAGGCAATACCAACCAATGATTTAAGAGCAGTCTTAGGAGAATCTGCGAACGTGGAGCCAAATTGATAAACGACACCAACAACAATAGCTATAACTCCCAACACAAACAAAATATAATTCCAATACAGGATAGCGTCCGTGTAAAGCGGCTCTGACAGCGAAGGGTCAACCACCACACGCTGATCCATTGGGGTTTCTCCACCGAAGAAGAACAAGCCCAGGATGATCAGTGTAATGAGGAGCATTACAGACAGGATAAATCCTGAAACCCTTTGTATTTTAAATTTCTTCATCTTGCAATAAGATTATTATTTTTTGTACTTCAGTTCATATTTCACAACCATATCCAACAGCGTTACAGAAGAATCTTCCATATCACTGGTCAGAGCTTCAATCTTAGACAGGATGTAGTTGTAGAATACCTGCAGAATCAAGGCTGCGATCAAACCGAAGATAGTCGTAATCAAGGCCACTTTCATACCACCAGCAACGACCGTCGGAGAGATATCACCTACCTGCTGGATCTTATCGAATGCTTGCACCATACCGATCACAGTACCCAAGAATCCCAAAGACGGGCTCATTGCGATGAACAGCGTAATCCAAGAGCAACCTTTTTCCAAGTAGCCAGCCTGTACACCACCGTAAGAAACTACTGATTTCTCAACAACGTCCAAGCCTTGATCCAATCTCATCAGACCTTGGTAGTAGATAGAAGCGATAGGACCGCGGGTGTTACGTGCAATATCCTTAGCACCTTCTACATCACCTTTTTCCATAGCTGCTTCAATAGCGGCCATGAACTTCTTCGTGTTGATTTCGGCCAAGCTCAGATAAATGATACGCTCGATGCAGAAAGCCAAACCGATAACCAATGCAATAGAAATAAAACTCATGAAGAATGCAGAACCTTCGATATATTTGATCTTCAGTTCCTTGTGAATACCACCTTCTTCTACTACTACAGGAGCAGCAGCCTCGTCAGCAGCAGCTTCTACTGCGGGAGCAGCCTGTTCTGTTTGTTCCGCTGCAGGAGCATCCTGAGCTTTAGCAAGTTGAGTTGAGCCAAATGTTAAGACTCCCATCACAG
>ULVG01068001.1_pt1 | contig 24014 bp, 19 predicted proteins | sample 1959221 | NCBI WGS metagenome assembly ULVG01 (sample SAMEA4835780, study PRJEB28245) | human gut metagenome | biome: gut microbiome; material: fecal sample | place: Denmark | collected 2008
GTTGGCCAGGTACAGCAGGTGCTGGAACTCGTTGAGGTCAAGCTCACCGGAGTCGACGGCCGGATTCTCGGAAGTGTAATCCTGGAAATCAACGATATCGACGTACAGGTTCTGCTTTTCGGCCTGCTTCTTGAATTCCACCCACTGCGGATCGGTGGCGCCCACCACGCCGATCTTCACCGGGTTGGCCTCGGTTCCCTTTTCTGCGGTCTTGTCGGATCCGTTGAACGCACGAACTCCAAAGAACGCTCCGACCGCGACCAATGCGACCACCACGACGGCAATGATGATGTTACGTACCGTGTGATTGACTCGGACCGGTTCTTCCGGCAATCCTGCCGGCTGCTGATTTGCTTCTGCCATGATGAATCCTCTCTTCTTCCTCATTGCTTTGCATGGTTTCCAACGTGTCTTCGATGAGCTGCATGCCATCGTGTCGTGTCCAACCATACGCGACGCTTCCGTTGCAATACGCCGAAACCTAAGAACTGCCTTATCGGAATTCGTTATAGCGGGTGTTCAATCGCAATGATTCCAGCATTTTCATCAATCCTCCGAAATGCACGGAATCATGCACGATGGTGACATGAACGGGTGTGTCGGCGATCATGTCCGCTCCCTACACTGAAACAAGCGAGCAATTACGAAATTGCATATTCGGAAGGTGTTTTCCATGACCGCAATCGACATCAAAGCGGCGTTTTTCGACATTGACGGAACGTTGACGAGCTTCACCACGCACGTCGTACCGCAATCCACCATTGACGCATTGCACGGGCTGCAATCCAATGGCGTCAAGATTTTTATCTGCACCGGTCGCCCTCCCGCTCAAATGAATGTCGTGTTGGATACCATTCCCGTCGATTTCGATGGCATTGTCGGGTTCAACGGACAATACTGCATTGACGACAGCGGATTTTTGGAAAAGCATACGCTTGACGCAACCGATGTGGCCATGATCGTGCGTTGGCTGGATGAGCATGAAGACATCGTCGCCTGCATCGGCGAAGAGGATTACGTGTATTTCAACCACAGCAACGATCAGATGCGCCGCACATGGGCAAGCTTGGGCAAGACCGCGCCGGACGTATTCTTTGACGATCCACGAGTGCGCACGGCGAAACATGAGACGTTCCAGATGAGCCCATATATCAGTCGTGATCAGGAAGCTGAATTGCTGTCGCTGCTACCGAACACACGTGGCGTGCGCTGGCATCCGGATTTCGTTGATCTGATTCCCGCCGACGGAGGTAAGGATCGTGGCATCCAACGTTTTCTCGACCATTATGGCTGGTCGAAGGAGCAGACGATTTCATTCGGCGATGGCGGCAATGACGTGGATATGCTGCGTTTCACCGGTATCGGCGTGGCAATGGGCAACGCAACCGAAGAGCCGAAGGCCGTTGCCGATTACGTCACCGATGATGTCGATCATGATGGCATTTGGAATGCTCTTAAGCATTTCGACATCATCTGACGATGTACTGTTGACCGTATTTCTTTTCGCCGCAAATACTGGATGCGTGTAACGTTACGGGTTTCCCACAGCATTGTTTTTACAATAGAAAAATCGACAATATCGGGAATCGAGGAAGATATGATTGGTATATCGCGTCCACACGCCGCCACCGCAGCCATAACCGTGGGAACAATGGTAGCGGCTGCTGCCGGAGTGACCGCCATCGCCGCAAATGTTTTATTCCGTTTTGCCATTGATACGCAGTGGAAGCATTCCATGTTTCATCAGGCGATCATTGCTCCGGATCGTGACGAGCAAATGGCCATTGGAGAGGCCGGAGAAGCATGCGCATGGTTCGACGAGGCCAAGCAACCGGTGGAAATCACCAGTAGGGATGGTTTGAATCTTCATGGATGGTGGTTTGACCCGGATTCTTCCGCACCGCGTGAGCATTGTTATGCGATCTGCGTGCACGGCTATACCAGCAAGCCGTTGGAGTCGGCGAAATGGGGTCGTCGTTTCGCGCAGATGGGATTCACCGTGTTCATTCCCGCGCAACGCGGGCATGAGCTGAGTGAAGGTCGTTATGTTGGTATGGGTTGGCTCGAACACTATGATCTGTTGGACTGGATTAGCTATATCAACAGTATCGACGATCAGGCGCGTATTCTGCTGTACGGCGGTTCCATGGGAGCGTCCGCTGTGATGATGGCCACGGGCGATGCTGAACTGCCTGGCAATGTTGTGTCGGCCATTGCGGAAAGCGGTTTCACTTCGGCACGTTACGAGTTCATGGACACTGCTCGGAGTATGTTCCACATGCCTAAGTTCTTTGCCGCAGCATGTGTGGATGCGGCAAGCTTGGTATGCAAGGCGCACGCCGGATACAGTTTCTCGGATGCTTCGTGTGTGGAGTCGCTTTCCCACACAACGATTCCCATGCTGTTCATTCACGGTGGCGACGACAATATGGTCAATGCCAAGTATTTGGACATGAATTATGATGCTTGTGCCAGTGCGGATAAGCGTAAGCTGCTGGTTCCCGGTGCCGATCATTTGGTGAGTTCCGCTGTTGATCCGGAAACGTATTGGAATACCGTTAAAGGATTTGTGACAGATACGTTCGATCGTTAGTTCGACAAGTTCAGGGTTCCATTCAACACCACAATGTAATACTCACTGATATACGGTAAGGGCTTCGGTTAGTTCAGAAATATCTTTTGAACTAACCGAAGCCCTTACTTGTTGGCTCTAGCCATTACGCCTGAGGCGCGCGTCTAGTGTCAGGCGCGCTTCTTCTTCAGCATCAGCGCACCAGCACCCACAATGAGTGCAGCAACGCCTGCGACTACGAAGCCCATGACCGAAGAACCGGTGGAAGCGATCTTGCCGTTCTTCTTCTTAGCGACAGTTTCCGTCTTCTTCGAATCTTCCTTCTTCGGATCGGACGGCACGGTCTTGAAGTTGGCCTTCACGTACACTGCGCTACTTGGCATGGTAAAGGTGCCGTCTTCAGCGATTTCCACATTGCCGCTGGTCACGGTCCAACCGTCGAAGGCATAGCCCTTATCGGCGGTGGCGGTCAGGGTGACTTTCGTGCCCGGAGCAACGTTCTCCGTGTAATCCGCAGAAGCCTTGCCACCCTTGCCGGCCTTGACATTCACGGAATACACCGTGTTGGCCACACGCCACAGCTGGGTGCCGTAGAACGGGTTGGCGGTACCGATCATCATGTAATTGTCGGTGTTGCAGAAGATGCGCAGACCATGGTTGAACGGGTCGCCGAAGCCTTCATCGGTCACGGTGCTCACGGAAACACCGTTTTCACCGTTGTCGACGATTTCGAACAGGTTGAAACCACGCTTGGACTGGGACAGGTACGGCAGCGCTTTGAAGTATGCCTTCATGTTTTCCTTGGAGGTCAGCTTCACAAGGGTGTCGTACAGCTTCTTCATGCTGTCCGGAATCTGCGGTGCGTTCGGCACGACGGCCATGAACTCGTCCACGATCTCGCCATAGGTGTCGGAGAAGTCTTCGGATGCCTTGCTGCCCAGCTCGTCGCCAAGCATGTCGAGTCCGTTGTTGACGTCCAGCAGGGTGGCTGCGGTGTTGACGTCGGTCAGGCTTCCCGGCACGATGCTGCCATCCTTGATGCCGGCAACCAGATCGTTCTTCTGATCCTTGGTCAGGGTGAACGAATCAGCGGTGGAACCTTCAACGTCGGTCAGGGACGGATGGGAGGCTGCGGCGCGCTGATTGGCCTGCTTCACTGCCCAGTCGACCAGTGCTTCAGGATCGTCGGAAGACGGTGCTTCGGACTGTGCTTCTGCATCAGCTTCGTCATCGTTCAATGCGACGGCGTTGGCGTCACTGGAGTTGTTGCGGTTCATCACCAGTTCGAGGAACGTACGCAGATAGTGGATGGTGTCGTTCCATTCCTTATCGCTCATGTGCAGAATGTCGCCGTTGGTGAACTGGGCCACCGGCTCGAGCAGCGTGGTGGTGTTCATGGTAGACAGATACATCTTGCCTTCGTGGGTGATGGTCTGCCAGGTGTACTGGTTCATGTGGTTGCCGTAACCACTGCCCAGCCCGGTCAGGCTCTTGCCGAAGGTCTCGTTTTCGTCGCCAACGACCATCGTGATGTTCTCGTTCTTGTCCATGCGGTACAGGTTGATGGACTGTTCGAGGTTGGTGGCCTGGGTCACGAATTCGGAGTTGGTCACGAAGCCCTGCAGTGCGCTGGAAACGTCATTGTAGTCGCCAATGTACAGGTAGTCGCCGTAAACCTGCAGCGTGCAGGCGCCGGCGCTCACGCGGCTTGCGTCAAGACCGTAGGTGTACTTGGCGCCATTGGACTTGTCGCCAGCCAGCGGACGCCACGTCCAGTCGGCCTTGTTGGTCGGATCACCATTGTTCTCGCCCACGTAGATGGCGTAGGAACGCATGGTGCCGGTTTCGTCGCTCCTCGTATCCGTGCTGCCGGTGCAGATCACCACGTACAGCTTGCCGTTGAACTCCTGCACCTGGTAGATACCGCCACCGCCGTTGACGTCGGAACGGTGAATGGCAGGCAGGTTATCGAAGTCCGCCATGTCTGCGATGACCTTGTAGGAGCCCTTGATGGACGGGGTCTTGGAAGCCACCAAGTAGGCGGCTCCCTTGCCATCGGAAGTCGGCTTAAGGTCGCCGGCGATCAGCGTGTCGTCACCGAACGAGCCGATGGCACGGGTGGAGGTGAAGACGTTCTGCTTGACCAGTTCACGCCACTGATCCGCATTCTCCATGCTTTCGTACACAGGGGTGAGCTTGTCGCCGTTGGTCGGATCGATCTCATAAATGCACGGGAAGCCGTTCTGGTAGGCGATGGCGGTCTGGATTTCAGTCTGGGTGAGATCCTTGTTGTTGGTATCCATGACCATGCCTTCGAAATACAGCTTGTCACCCATGCGGAACGCGCTGCGGAAGGTCGGGATGATGCCAGTGCCACCCTCAATGCCTGCGCTTTGAGACATGAGGATCTTGCTTTCGCCGGTCTTCACGTTGAACTTGAACAGCATGCCGCCGGCGCTCTTGCCGTCCGGCTCGCCCAAGTACATGTGGCCGGAGTACATGGTCTGAATCAGAGCGGTGGCCTCATCGGTGGTCATGCCCATGTTGGATGCGAAACCACGCGAAAGGATGTTCTGCACGCCAAGACCGCCGTACATGGTGCCCACATACACCCAATCGCCGTACGAGGCGGCAGCGTAGCTGTAGGACTGGCCGCGGTCGCCCTGGCCCTGGTCTTCTTCGGTGATGGCGCCATTGCCGATGTAGTCGACCACGCCGTCAGCCGTCTGCAGTCCATTGGACGGATGGCTGACCTTCTCGAACGTCATACCGTTGCCGTTCTGAGAAGTGTACGTATTGACGATCTTCTTGCTGAGATCGTTCGCAGTATCGTCTGCGAACGCCGTCGTGGCCGTGCCGCACAGCGCGATTGCAGAAGCGGCGATTACCGCCGTGATCTTCTTGCCAAAGCTATGCGTGTTTTTAGCTGGAGTTTTACCTCCTATTGCGCCGGGGAAACGACTTGATGGTTTCATGATAAATTCCTCTTTCATATAGTGTTCCCACAGAAAATTATTACATAAGCATGAGAAAACTTTAACTATTCCTACACATTAACAAAAGATGCCCATTAACCCCCTTAAGTAAGAGCTACGTCTTGCGAACACTCACATCAATCAAAATAAACGGCTTTGAGAATGTGCACAGACCATGAAAAGGCACAATCGAATCCATATTCGATCGTGCCAAAAGTTTTTGAACGCTTCACGAATCCTTTGACTTCAACGTCAGATTGCACAGATTCCGGAGAAACAGCTCCAGCTAGCAGTGCGGAATCATCTTGCGTTTCTTCGCCAGACTCGTTCCGAACCGCCGATGGCACAGTGGTGGTAATGTTGCTATCCACTTCCCGTTGCGGAATGCCGCACCCAGCAAGTGGCAATAACACGGCGCCCGTCAACGCGAAAGCCAAAGAACGCCCACGCATCATGCCTTCCATATATCAGTTTTGCAGTATCCAGATTCATCTATAGAACGGCAAACGTATCAAAAGCGTATCAAAGTATGTGTCTCAAATACGACGAATCCGCATTATCGTCAATCATAAAAAGAAATTCACGGATAACAGTTGATGGCATTCAGCATGCGGTCCATCATCTTAGGCAGTTCGAACGGCTTGATCTGAGGCAGGTCGGAACGTTCGATCCAATCTTTGCCCGGCACCGAACCAATAGAGCATCTCCTTGAGAATCTCCTCACCCGAGCATTGGTTCATCGGCTTCTTCACATATTCGTCCGGATCATTGGAGTGCGGACCGTACACCCACAGCACCTGCCGTCGTCCAACTGATCCGGATCGACCGGCTGCAGCGCCGCGTTGAATCTCATGAACCATGATGATTTGACGAATGTGGTCACGCCTGCTTTGCCAGTCGGATTACCGGTTTTCTCTTCGATATAACGGAAAAGCTCCGGATAGTCGCGAATAGTGATGGTGGCGCTCGCCCAATTGGTTTTCACCGGGTCGCACACGAATTTCTCCGGATGCCCGAAATCCTCGCTCTTTGCCGCCAGCTTCTCCCATAGCGTGAAGCTGGCGCATTCGGTAGTGCTGCAGTTCATGACGGGTGCTTCGGTCATACTGCCGCGAATGGAGTTCTAGGTCATGGATCCGTTGGTGAAGTAGACCATATCTTGCTGTCCGACTGGCTGAACGGTTTCCTCACCGTCTTTGACGATACGCAATGCAGTGACCGTCTGGAATTTGCCTCCAACGTAAAGATCCATGTCATTTAAAGCACCGGACGTAATGGCATACTTCGCTGCGTCCGATACGATAATTGACGCCACGCCGCCGACTATCTCCAAAAAAGGAGAGGAATATGGAACATGCAAACGATCTGCGCGTGCAACGCACCTACAAATTGCTCACCGATGCACTTATGAACATGCTATGCGAGCAATCGTTCGACACCATCACCGTGCGGACGCTTTGCGAACGGGCCATGGTTCGACCGGCCACGTTCTACAAGCATTTCGCCAACAAAGAAGAGCTTTTCCTCTCCATTGTGCAGCACAAACAGCAACAGTTCCGCACGGGAAACCCATATCGCGACGTTCCCGGAAGTTCACGCAACTACTATGTGAGCCTCGTCGATCAGACACTGCATTTCCTCGAACAGAACAAAACCATGGTCGACAGCGTGATTCGCAGCAGTGCCGCATCCCTACTCTTGGAACCACTTTCCGAACAAATCGCAACGCAAGTCTGCCAAGAATTCCAAGAAGACGAAAAACGCGGCGTTAGCTTGCCCGGAAAACCCGAAGTCATGGCACAGCTGTTCACCGGCGCACTCGTTCAACTCGCAAAATGGTGGGCACTCAACAACTGGGAAACCCACGCGAGGAACTCGTGGCGGAATGCCTACACACCCTCAATATCAGTGCTGAAACGGACGATTGATGAGGCGGCCGGCGACGTAGCGCTCTTCGATGTCACGATCGTCACCCATATAGATGAATCGCTCCAAACGTTCCTCCACCGATAGGTCAAGCAGGCTTTCGCCCTCACGCACTACAAGCGCGTCGAACTCATAGCCCGGTTCGAACGAACCCACTTTGCCAAAGAACGATCCGCCCGCCTTCGTTGCCATATGGAAAGCCTCCGGCAACGTCAACGGCCTGTCACCTTCATAACCCGCTTCGAACGTTTTCGCTTTGGACGCTTCGATAGCCATCACGATATTGCGGTTCATACTCGGTTCATGACCGCCTGCAACATCGCTTGCAATGGAAAGCTTCAACCCATACTCAAGGTTCCTTCGCGCCGGCATAATGCCGCTGGTCAGATCAAGATTGGATTGCGCGCAGTGAGCCAACCAAACTCCACGATCCTTCAAAAGCGCTTTCTCACGCTCGGAAAGCCAAATGCAATGCGCCATAATAGTGCGATTCTCAGGCATAAGACCATAATGCTCATACACTTCCGCATACGAAGGAATATCAGGGTGCAGCTGGCGAACCCACTCAACCTCGCTGCGGTTTTCATCCAAATGCGACTGCACCGGCAACTGGTACCGCTCCACCAATTCACCCAGTCCCGTCATAAGCTCAGGCGTGGTCGAGAGCACAAAACGAGGTGTGACAATGAATCCGATATCTGGCGTAAGCGTCTTCGACCGTTCAATAAGATCCTGCGTGCCACGAAGACTTTCTTCCGTGCTTTCCACCAAATCAGCAGGCGAATTCCTATCCATATTCACCTTGCCAACCACCGGACGCAATCCTGACTCCTGACACAGCTGCATCAATCGCAACGTCGACTCATTATGCAACGTGGCAAACGCGCTGAAACGCAACGTACCAACCTGCCACAGCTTGGTGACGAACAGACGATACCAATGATCAGCCACATCCAAATCCGCATACTTAGCTTCGGTTTTGAACGTGTAATTTTCAAGCCAGGGAAGCAACTCATAATCGAATCCCAAACCAGCAAGCGGATACTGCGGTGCATGAATATGCAGATCATTGAAACCAGGAATAATCAGACGCCCCGAACGATCAATCACTTCAACATCCGCATATTCACTCGGCAACGAGCCGGAAACCTGCACCACCTTGCCGTTTTCGACCAACACATAGCCATCTTCGAAAACCTCAAAACGGTCTGGCGTGGGAGTGCAGAGAATATCACCCTTGTAAGCAATCATCGTAAAACCTCCACGAAAACACATCAACAAACAGCACAGGCCACAACCAAATCTGCAAGCCGCATGCCACCGCTGTGTCCGCCCTGCGAGCAGTCGGACGACGGCGCTTCTCTCGCGTCTCGTGACTTCTGCACCCGCAGGGCCCGGAGTTTTTCCAGGTACGCGACCTTCGCCTTCAGGTAGGCGACCTGTTCGGCGAGCTCCTGCTCGCGCGTCGGTTTGGGTCTCGGCTTGGATTTCGCGCCCTTCGGCCTGCCCTTGGGCCTCGGCCTGAGCGCCTCCGGTCCTCCGGCCCGGTATTCGCGGCACCAGCGTTCCAGGGGCGCGACGCTCGCGATCCCGTGCCTGGCCATGACCTCCGTCTTGGTCATGCCGTTCTCGACGTGGTCGCGTGCCGCGGCGACCTTCGTCTCCCAGTCGTAGCGTCTGCCGCCGTTTCCTCCCATGACCGCCTCCTCACCGCCGGATTTGTATAGTATGATCCATTTTTCCGCGGTCTGCCGGGGCATGGCAAGCCGTCTGGCGAGTGTGTCCTTGCCGGCTCCGGCCTTGATGAGTTCCAGCGCCTCGCGCCGGGACCCGTCGTCGTAGCGTCTCCTTCGATCCTCACGCATACGAAAGAACCGCACCTCCGATCATCGAATCTGAATTTCTTCAGTCCAACAATCGGGGTGCGGTTCACTTTTTTCTCCGGCATCGTCGCCGGCGGAAGCCCGCTTCACTAATTGCACGTTTCCCCCTTTTCGGGCATTGGAGGGAGTATAACGTAATCATGAGAGAGCAGACATGACAACGCTCTGGCAGCTTCGGCCTTGCACGTTCCATCCCCTTTTAGGACTTCCTGCGGTACATCTTTACGAAGAGTTTAAAGGTGATTTTCCCAGAATGAAATCAGCCAGTGGGGTCAGGTGTTTCTATATCTGTGCATTCTCGGTCCTTCCGTGTTCATGATCAGCTTGGGCTCGAATCTCGTATTCTCTGACGCCGGTCCACGCAAGCTTGCCAAACGCGGTTGTACCACGTTGGTTGCTTTTCTTCTGCTGAATATCACACGTGACGTGCTCCCCGATATAGCCATTGCGTTGGCTGGTCACGCTGATGCGTTCGATGTGCTTGGATATGACATGCTGGCGTCAGATATTCTGGGATTTGCCGGTTTCACGTTCCTGTTTTTCGCAATTATCAAGTACTTCCAGATTTCTCCGTTGGCGACTCTGCTGATTTCGTTGTGCATGCTGACCGTCAATGATTTGATTCCTCAGTTGCATTTATCTTCACAGTTCGTTTCGGCCACATTGGGAAATTTCTTCTACGCTGACGATTACAGCTGTTTCCCGCTGCTAAGTTGGATGATTTTCCCTGCTATCGGCTACGCGTTGGCGTCAGCTCTTCGGGATATTCCTGATAAGGATTTGTTTTGGAAACATGTCATTGCGGTATGCGCGATCGTTTTAGTTGCGATATCCGTAAATATGCGTAAGTACGGCTTGAACCCGTTGCTGATTGCTGCTTCGCCAGTGAATGATTACATCACTGATTTCGCCAATGTGGTACTTGACGCAGCTATTGCCTGGATTTGGTATGGCATCTTCCATTTCGTATATAAACGCATCCGTTCCGCAAGAATTAAACACATCATTTTGTGTGGTTCTCAAGCAATCATGCTGTTTTATATGGCTCAATGGATATTGGTCGGTTGGATCCGCAGCGCTCTTGTCATGCTGGATTTGGAAGGGACGAATGTGCTTACCACGGGCACTTTCATTACACTAATCGTTGTGGTAACTGCCGCCGCTTTGCCAATCGGCTTGTTTGCGTAGAAGCAATTCGCTTCACGTGTTTCCAAATCCTGAGTCAACATGTACGACTTTCTTTGCGGTAACAACGCTACGTTACGTGATCTAACTTGCTTCAGACAATTTCCGCAGTGGTATCCTCAGTCGTTTCTTCTTGGTATTTTTATGATGGGTATGCCACATGGAGAATATCTTTCGAAGTATAGGGGCATATGAGGTTAGGAGAAGTATGGTCAACCACCATAAAGTAATTAATGCTGCAATCGCAACGCTTGCGACTTGCGCCATGTTGCTGCCGGTAGCGGGCAGCGCCAATGCTGATGAGCCCTCGAATACCGCCGCGCTTGGTGCCGGCTATACCGCTACCAAGATTTCGCACCCCAATGCAGGTTTGGGTGAAAACGACGGCATCGTGAACGTCTTGAACGGCGAATCCACTGATGACCTCACGCAGGGTGAGGCTGAGCGTGGTCAGAACTATTCGTGGTCTTCGGTCGGTTATGGCGATTGGATGTACGTGGGCACCTGCTATTCCGCAATGGGTTCCACGCTGAAATACATGGCTAACACCATGGGCACCAAGTATGCCAGCATCAAGGCCGCTTTGGATGTTGCGTTCAACGGCGAGCTGTTCCTCGACAATGGCGAGAACCACAGCTTGCTGCTCAAGATCAACGTCAAGACCGGTGAAGTGAAGATCATCGTCAATGCGATTGGCGGAGAGCATGCGGTCAACGGCTATCGTGCAGCCGTTGAATTCCATGACAAGCTGTACTTTGCTGCCGCCGCAAAGGGTCAGCCGTACCTGCTGGAAGTTGATCCGAACAGTGGTGATGCCACTGAAATCGTGTATCGTTCCGCTGCCATGACCACTGGTCTGAAGAAGGGCTACACTGCTGGTATCCGTGGTTTGACCGTGGTCAACAATCAGCTTATCGCCAGCATGATCACCGATAACGGTGCCACTATCGTGGCTTCCTCCAACCCGTCAGCAGGCCAGGATTCTTTCGCCACTATCGCTACCCAGACCGAGGGCCTGTACAACTATCCGGCATGCGCTGTAACTGATGGAGTGTTCGGTGGCTGCGTGTGGGATATGGTCGGCTTCAAGGGCAATCTCTATGTCACTATGGTGACTGGAACCGCGAAGAACAACAAGCAATCCTTCGCACTCGTGCGCGGCACGCAAGATAAGGAAACCGGCAAGTGGACCTTCAAGCCGCTGGTCGGCGATCCGGCAGACGGCGCCAAGTACGAGTGGGGCTTCGGAGCGAGTCGTTCCGGCGCAGCCAACATGGTGGTATACAAGGGCCACCTGTACATCGGCGGCTACAACGATCCGATGAACGCTTTGGAGAAGGCCATGCAAATGGATTTCTCCGACCTGTACAAGGATCTGGAGAGCCCGGTCAACCTGTGGCGTATGGACGTTGACGAAGACGGCAACGAAAACTTCGAAATGCTCGCCGGCGAAGCCAACAACAAGTACTTCGGCGATTCCAAAGGCACCATCGATGGCAATACCATGCTGTCCGGCTTGGGCGACAGCGACGAGCAGAGCCGTCACCTGAACCAGTATGTGTGGCGTATGCAGTCCTACAACGGCAAGCTGTACGTCGGCACCTTCGACATCAGTGATCTTGCATACCCGGCAACCCAGTTTGCTAACGGCGACATTCTGAAGCGAACTCCGGAAGAGTGGAAGAAGCAGATCGAATACATCAAGATCTTCTTCGACTCTCTGAAGAAGAATGACCAGAACGGCACTTCCGGCACTACAGACACGGACTCTCAGGAAGCCACCAAGCCTTCCGAGTCTGACTCTCAGGAAGCCTCCAAGCCGGGCGACGATGACGGCATCATGCCGCTGAGCGAGGGTGACGAAACGTCCGAAAGCGATCAAGCTGCACAGGCAGTTGAAGAAGCCGGTAAGACCGACGAAGTGGCCGCTGACGTGGCTACCATGCAGCAGCTGCTGGAGGACATGGGCGCTGATCTCAACTCCAAGCAGACCGACGTGGTCTCCCCTGACGGCGTCGCTCCACAGTCTGCCGAAACCTACACGCTCGACGATCGTTACCAGTTCCTCGCATCCCTGCAGCGCCTGCTCGACCTGTATAACAAGAACAAGCAGTATCTGCCGGAATCCATCACCAACGAGCTCGACAAGTGGCTTACCGAAGAGAATCTGGAGAACTTCACCGACTTCGTGGGCGTGCTCAGCTACCTGCATTACTCCAACGATGAGACTCGTGGCTTTGACCTGATCGTCTCCTCCGATGGCACGAACTTCCAGACCATCAGCCGTAACGGTTTCGGAGATAACAACAACCACGGTCTACGCGTGTTCGCCGTCACCGATTCCGGTCTGGCAATTGGCACCGCAAACCCGTACCATGGCACTCAGGTGTGGCTGCTGAACGATGGTGAAATCAAGAGTGCTGAGCTGACGAATGGCGATGCATTCGACTACGACAAGTATGATAGCGATAAGAAGAGCGCCAACGCCAACGGTCTGACCGTTGGCATCAACCCCAATGGCAATACCGTGGAAGACGTGCAGTACGACTACCAGTCGCTGACCGCCGGCACGGATTACACCGTGGCTGATGACGGTTCCATCGTGTTGAGTAGCGCATTCCTCAATGGTCGCGAAACCGGCAGCACCGGTTCTGTGGTGGTGTTCTACAACCAGGGTGCACGCGTGCGTTTCACTGTGGCCATCAAGGACAGCACGCCGAACGCACCGAAGAAGGATGATGACAAGCAGAATACGAAGCCTGCCGCGCACAAGAAGGCAAACACTGCCAACACCGGTTCCAACGTAATCGGCGTTGTTGTGGTGGTCGCTGTTCTGGTTGTTGCAGCAGGGGCATTGTTCGTGTTCAAGCGCAAGCGTTCCTGAATTGCCAGAGCCTGTTCTTAGGATTCATTCCTAAGTTCGTTCGCATATAACAATCCCGCATGATCCGGTTCGCCGGAATCATGTGGGATTTTTATTTCGCAAGAATCGCATATCTTGCATCATTCAAGCTGCCGTTACTGCTGTCACTACTGTCAGCATTCGATATGCAACCATGTGGAAGTTCTGATACGGAAACCATTGAACACTGCGCGCAATCCTACAAATAGCAGATTCACGGCAAGCCACAGCAATGCCATACGAAGCGCAGAAGATGCATGCACTGCATCGCATATCCATCCAATCGCAGCAAGGCAAGGCACATATATCGCAGCCGTTGCCATGCAAGTCAATGCAAGATACCTATAATCCCCTGCACCAATCAGAATGCCATCGACAGCCCACATCCAACCAGCCAGCGGCAATGTCACACCAATAACCATCATGCCGACGGTGATCAGATGCTGGATCTCAATCGACTGAGAAAACAGCGGAGACGCGCACCATCCAGCAATCATCAAACCAATACCGATCGCCACTCCGCCGCACAATCCGGATCTACCAGCAATTCTTGTCAAACGCATTGCCTCACGCTCATGACGGGCGCCAATCTGCGCGGCAACCAACGTCTGACCGGCAATACCAATGGCATCAAGCATGTTCAGCACGAAATTCCAACTGGAATTCACCACCTGATATGCGGCCAACACCTGCACACCCATATGCGTGGCCAGCACCACATTCGCCACCAAGCATGCACGCAGCGCAAGCGTACGAACAAATAGCACTGCGCCATCTCCAGCACTGCTCAACACTCCCGACAGACGCGGCTTCAAACGGGCATCTTCCGCACGCGTCCACAACACAGCAGGAACAATCAGCACTACCGCCATAAACCATTGCGAAATCAAGGTGGCCACTCCGGAACCAAACACTCCCCAACCGAATCCGATAATGAGCAGCAGATCCAAAATCGTATTCAACACGGCACCGGCCACAGCCGCCACCAACGTGATGCGCACCTTCTGCAATCCACGAAAAATGCCATTGGCCGCATACACCAGCAGCATGCCGGGAATACCGAACACCACGGCACGCACGTAGTCAACCGCATTGTGCAAGACGCTCCCCTGCGCTCCCATGGCCATGCACAACGGGCGTGCAATAACGAACAGCATCACAGACACCACCACGCCAATGATTCCAGCCAACCACAGGCCATCAACGCCTGCTTCCAAGCCTTCTCTTCGTTTGCCAGCGCCCAAAAGACGCCCCACCTGCGATGTGGTGCTATATGCAAGGAACACGCATAGCCCCACAACAGTGAGCACAATGGTTGACCCGACCGACAGACCGGCGAGCGCCCGCCCGCCAATATGTCCGACGATGGCGGTGTCGATGAGCACGAATGCTGGTTCGGCGATAAGTTGCCCGAATGTTGGTATGGCTAGTGTGAGAATGGTGCCGATGGTGGTGCATGATGCGTTGTTTGCGGTATCTGTTTCGTGAGTATTCTGCGAAGTTGATGTGATCATAATCGTAAGCGTCTGGCGTATTGGGAACTGCATATGCAGTGTAAGGTCACGTGTTTCACCATCGCCGTTGATTGCTCAGATTATGACTATGTCTGTTTTGCGCTGTTGAGAATGTCGTTGAAGGTTTTCGCTGATTATCTGCATAAAGGTAGAGGGGCATATAATTCCCGAACCGCTCGTGACGCATAGTCCAAGCTCCTGCGAGACCCATTTGACCCCATCCAAACCCTAGTGGATTCCCGAATCCGCCTTCGCAGTAATACTTCATGTGACCGTCGAACTTAGCCCCGAACGCGTCAATGGGCTACCGCCTGGTCTCAAGCCCATGAGACACTTGGAGCCATGACTACAGTTATCATGCACACCACTGAAGGCGACATCAAGATCAACCTGTTCGACGACAAGACCCCGGAAACCGTGGCTAACTTTCTGGGCCTCGCCACTGGCGAGAAGGAATGGGCCGACCCGTTCACCGGCCAGCCGAGCCACAAGCCGTTCTACGATGGTCTGACCTTCCACCGCATCATCAAGGACTTCATGATCCAGGGCGGCTGCCCGCTAGGCACCGGCACCGGCGGTCCGGGTTACAACTTCGACGATGAAATCGTCCCAGGCTTGACCTTCGATCGTCCGTACCTGCTGGCCATGGCAAACGCCGGCCTGCGCCGCGGCATGGACGGCAAGATCCACGGCACCAACGGCTCCCAGTTCTTCATCACCACCGTACCAACCGAATGGCTCAACGGCCATCACACCATCTTCGGTGAAGTCGAGGATGACGAGTCCAAGGCCGTCGTCGACAAGCTCGACTCCGTGGCAACTGATCGTTCCGATGCTCCGCTCGAGCCGGTCGGCATCACTTCCATCGAAGTGCTGAAGTAAGTTTCGCATCAACAAGCTTTACGGCAAAACAATGAAAAGCCCCTCACGTGAGGGGCTTTTCATTATCTCCGAGAGAATCTACAGCAGTTCAGATGAGTCTCACGACCGCACTGATCGTGTCAGATTTTGCGCAAGCGAGGTTCGGCGGAATCCTTGGCACCAGTGATACGGTACACATCGAACACGCCTTCGATCTTGCGCACTGCGGCAAGTAAAGTGTTCAGATGCTGCGGATCGGCCATTTCGAAACTGAACTGGCTGGGGGCTACACGATCGGTTCCCGTGGAAATGGAGCCGGAAATAATGTTCACGCCATGGTCGGAAAGCACACGAGTCACATCACTCAACAAGTGCGGGCGATCGAGTGCCTCCACCTGAATCTTGACCATGAACACGCCCTTGGTGCTGGTCCACTGCACGTCGACCACGCGTTCTGGCTGACGCTTCTGCAAGTCCAGCATGTTCTGGCAGTCCACACGATGCACGGACACGCCCTGATTGCGGGTGATGAAGCCGATGATGTTGTCTCCCGGCACCGGCATGCAACATCGGGCGAGCTTGACCCAAATGTCTCCCACGCCCTTGACGGAAATGCCCAGCGAGCTGGTGGTCTTCTTGGTGCGTTCCACCTGCTTGAGCGGCAACGCTTCCTGTTCCACTTCTTCGTTCACTTCGTCACTGCCCGCATCTCGGACCAGATGCGAGATGACGTTCTGTGTGGAAATCTGCCCTTCACCGATTGCCACGAACACAGCCTCAGCATTGGCGAGATTCAACTCGTCAGCAATACCGACCAACGCTTCGGGAGTCAACAATGTTGCGATCGGAAGGTTACGCTTGCGCATGGCTCGTGTCAGCTCGTCACGGCCTTCTTCGATGGCCTCGGTACGACGCTCCTTGCTGAACCATTGGCGAATTTTGTTGCGTGCCTTCGGGCTCTTGGTAAAGCTCAACCAGTCACGAGACGGACCAGCCGATTCGGACTTCGACGTAAGCACCTCGACGGTGTCGCCGTTTTCAAGCTTGGTGTCGAGCGGTACCAGACGTCCGTTCACGCGGGCACCCATGGTACGGTGGCCGACTTCGGTATGCACCGCGTAAGCGAAATCGATCGGTGTCGCCTCGGCAGGCAACGATACGATCTTGCCTTTTGGAGTGAACACGTAGACTTCGGCAGCGCCCAGATCTTCCTTCAGGGAGCCAAGGAATTCATTGGAATCCGGGGTCTCACTCGTCCAGTCGGCGAGCTGCTGAATCCACTTGAGATTGTCAGCCTCGCTCAGCTCCTGGTTCTCGCCACGTTTACGATCGGACTTATCGGGCGAGCTCAGCGCACGGCCAGCCTGACCGTTCTCCTTGTACTTCCAATGCGCGGCGATACCGAACTCGGCACGACGGTGCATATCCCACGTGCGAATCTGAATCTCGACAGGCTTGCCGCCAGGACCCACCACCGTGGTATGCAAACTCTGGTACATGTTGAGCTTCGGCATGGCGATGTAATCCTTGAAACGGCCCGGAACGGGGTTCCAACGCGCATGCACCGCGCCCAACGCGGCATAGCAATCCTGAATCGTGTCGACGATAATGCGCACACCCACCAAATCGTAGATATTCGCAAAATCATGCCCACGTACGATCATCTTCTGATAAATCGAGAAATAGTCCTTCGGACGTCCCGTTACGTACGCCGTAATGTTCTGTTCGTCAAGATCTTCGTTGATCTCCGCGAGAATCTGCTTCAAATACACGTCGCGCTGGCCTGCGCGACGGGCCACCAGCACCACGATCTCGTTGTAGATCTTCGGATAGAGCACTTTGAAGCTAAGCTCTTCCAATTCGGTTTTGATCGCGTTCATTCCGAGACGATTGGCAAGTGGCGCGTACACGTCAAGCGTTTCATGCGCTTTTTTCTGCGCGCTCGGAGTTTTGACGTAACGCCAAGTACGCGCGTTATGCACACGGTCGGCGAGTTTGACGACCAGCACACGCACGTCGCGGCTCCTCGCGACCACCATCTTGCGAATGGTTTCGGCTTGCGCGGAATCGCCGTATTCCATCTTGGAAAGCTTGGTGACGCCATCGACCAAACCGGTCACGGTATCGCCGAACTCGGCGCGGCACTCATCGAGCGTATAGTCGGTGTCCTCAACCGTGTCGTGCAACAGGCCGGCGGCCACAACCAACGGCCCCATGCCGAGATCGGCAAGAATCTGCGCCACAGCCAACGGGTGGATGATGTACGGCTCGCCCGATTTGCGCCGTTGCGAAGAATGCTGCTTGACCGCACGCTCATAAGCGCGCTCAAGAATGCTCATGTCCTCATCGGGATGATGGTATTCGCACATCTTCAGGATCGGCTCAAGCGGATCAAGCGGATTCGTGCTGATCTCGCAGCCCAACATTCGGGCAGAATGAACCTCACGCTCAACGTCACCCATCGTCCACCTCCTCGCTCGCAATGCTCCCTATACTACCCGCGCCTCACCGTGCATCCGAGGCATCCGACCGCGTGTTGCACGGCCAAATACCCCCGAAACCATTGAGATGTCAGCGTTTGCCGATTCCTCTGCGACTAAGCCAGTGCGTTCAGCTCAGGAAGCCACGCCTGTGGAACCAAACCCACGCTCAGCGCGATCCGACCCAGGCAGCGTTTCCGCCTCGATGAACTTCGCTTCGACGTAACGCTGAATGACCAGCTGCGCGATACGGTCTCCCGGATGGAACGTCACGGTGTGTTCCGGATCAAGATTGATCAGCGGCACCTTGATCTCACCACGGTACCCCGCGTCGATGGTTCCCGGCGCATTGAGCACAGTCACACCCTGCTTGACGGCAAGACCGGACCGTGGATGCACCAGAGCCACGTAACCCGCTGGAAGGGCGATCGCCACTCCTGTAGGCACCAATGCCCGCTGGAACGGCTTCAGCGTGACTTCCTCCGTAGTGCGCAGATCAGCGCCAGCGTCACCGGCATGGGCATAATACAATTCCGCCGGAAGGTCAGGATCCAGCGACTTTACCAGAACCTCGACGTTTTCCGGTTCGTTATATGCTTCGTCGAACGCCATCAGGCAGCGCACTCCTGACACACCGGCTGACCGTCGTCAGTGGTGTAGGCAAGCTGGCTACGGTGCTTCACCAAGAAGCATTCGGAGCAGATGAACTCGTCACCCTGCATAGGAATGACGGTCACCGAGGCGTCCTCATTGCTGAGGTCCGCACCGGGCAGCTCGTAGTCTTCGGCGATGGCGTTCTCGTCATCGTCCATATCGTTGGAAGTGTTCTGGGAGCTCTTGCCCAAAGCCTGGAGCGACTCCTCGTCCTCGTCTTTGTTGCGCGGGGAATCATAATCCTGTGCCATCGAGATTCCTTTCGTCATCTATGGTGCTTATGCGCCATAGGATACATGACTTTTACCCCGCATAGGATACACGAATCGAAATACTCGTAAAATCCGACACGTGGGGCACAATGGAATAAACAGAAATTCTTGAAGGAAAGTGGTGTGTTGTGCCTGGGAATTCACTCGAGGAAGCGCGGTTCGATCATGTCAGCGACACCGGTGAACTCGTCTTTGTTTCAGGTGCCGGAAAGTTCGCTGTAAAGGTCGACGAAGCGCTTGAAAGAGCCATTTTGGAGGCCAAGCAGATTCGTTCCGAAGTTCAGGAGGAACAGAAGACACGCATCCCACCCACCCTGCCGATTTCGCAAATTCAATCGTTGATCCGCGCTGGCGCCGATCCCGCGCGTGTCGCGGAAAGATATTCGTTAAGCGAAGCGCTTGTTCGGCGTTTCTCGGCTTCGGTCGAAACGGAAAAGCAATATGCGATCGAGCAGTTTCTCGCCGTCCCAGCGCCGAAGGAAAGCCGCGTACGCACGCTTTCCGAACTGATCGAACGCACTTTTGCGGCAGCGCGGGTGCGCTTGGAAGATGTGACTTGGAAGGCCACCAGACTTGGCTTGGAGCCTTGGAAAATCAGCGCTCAGTTCGTCTCCTCCGGTCACAATGTCTGCGCGGAATGGTCGTGGAACATGCACGACAATGCCGTAAGCTGCCTGAATTCCGCAGCACGAAAACTCATTGGAGAACAGGACACGTCGAAAGAAGGACACGCCGAGAAACACGCCGATGAAAATTTTCTCGTGTCACTGAATCTTCCCGGAAATTCCGCACGGTCGGCGCGTATCGAGCAAACGGTGTCCGCATGGAACACGCCCGAGCCGCCCATGCCTGCGGCCCGTCCCGCGGCAGCGCCTTCCGTTCCGATCGCACCAATCGGCGGCGTGTCTAATGAATCCGACACGCCTGACACGCCGAACGCGCCAGCCATCGCATCCGACTTGCCTCTGCCGAGCCGACCGGAGAACCCTTCTGCAGGAGCCAATACAGCCAGCGCAACAAACACCGACACCCGCAATACCGTTCCATCCACGCCGGAGCCCGCTTCGAACATGGCGAACGAGAACCAGACACTTGACCCGCACAGCCAGAACACCACCAAATCGAAGCGGCGTGCCGGACGTTCCGCCGTGCCAAGCTGGGACGAAATCCTGTTTGGCGACTGAAGTTAGGCCACGTCGATCAAGCAGGGAATGTCGGATTCGAGCATGGTGAGCGACCCGTGCACGCTTGGCAGGTTCATCGCCTTTTCTGCTTGCGTACGTGAGTCCACAATAGTGACGGCTTTGGCGGCCGATACGATCACATCGCCGATCATCGGTTCGACGCGAGCTTCCACCGGCCCATACACGCCTTCATCCATTGCCTGCGAGCGCGTGCGCACCTGCGCACGATCCTCCAGCACGCTGCGCCATCGGGTGGCGATGTCTTCTGGATTCTCACCTTGTTCCGCGTAGAGCATGACGCAACGTGGTTCTCCGCCGACATGGGCGACGCCTTGCATGAGTCGCTGGTCCTTTGCGATGTCGACCACCGCTTCGGGATCGGTCGTGATCATGCCGTGGTCCGCCACGATCACGATGACCGTGCCTTTGGGCACGCTACGGCGAAGAAGGCCGAGTTGCCCGTCGACGCGCTCGTACGTGCCGATCCATTTGTCGGAATCCCAACCGTAATTGTGCCCGATCTTATCGGTGTCCCTCAGATACAAATATGTCAGACCGGGCGTTTTTGCCGCTTGCGCCGCGGCTGCAATCCGTTTTCGCGGATCATCGTTGGAAATGTAGTCGCTGCCCCGTAGCGCCGCCTGCGTCAACGCGGAAAAGGCGAATTTCGGCAGTCCAGAACTGGTCACTCGAACATCCTGCGCGCTCAGCCGTTCGAAAATGGTCGGTTGTTGCTGCAATTCAAGCGGAGGAATTGCGTTTTTGAAGGAAATCAGCTGGCATATTTCATCGGTTTTCGGATTGAGCTGCGTGTAGCCGGTCATACCGGTCATACCGGGGCATGTTCCCGTACCGAAGGTAGACATGGCCGCGACGGTAGTGCTCGGCATGCATGTGGCGATGGGACGTTGATTGGCGGACTCGTTCATGAGGGACCGCAAGTAGGGCGCATGCCCCAGTCTCATGTTGAGGTTCCAGTAGCCGAGACCATCCACGAGCACCACGACCGCGGACGACGCGTCCGGCAGCCCAAGCGCTTCCTGCAGACCTTTCGGGTCAGAATGAATGTCCGTTGGCATGGGGCAACCAATGGCGTTAGAAACCGCAGGAAGTACTGACGACAGGTGCAACGCTCCCCCACGGGTCCCTTCAGATGGCATGTCATCTCCGTAGCATGCCGGTTCGGTCATGGTGAGCAGCTCTTCGACGCTTGGCACTTCAACACTCATAATTCCCATTCAAGCACCGCGGCGGTACCGGCTGGTAGCATTGCTAGGTTGATTACCATTACTTTTCCGTGAGGAGATTCACCGCATGGTGTCGCACCGCAAACCGGCAAAACCAGCCTTTGACCCGCGTACGGTCAAAGAGAACATCGTCGAAACACCGTTGAATGAGGAGATGAGCAAGTCGTTCCTCGAATACGCGTATTCGGTGATCTATGCCCGCGCGTTGCCCGATGCCAGAGATGGTCTGAAGCCGGTGCAACGCCGCATCATCTATCAGATGGGCCAGATGAATCTCAATCCTGATCGTCCGTATATGAAATCGGCCCGTGTGGTCGGCGAGGTTATGGGCAAGTTGCACCCGCATGGCGACTCCGCCATCTATGAGGCGATGGTTCGTCTTGCGCAGCCGTTTGCGATGCGATTGCCGTTGGTGGATGGCCATGGTAACTTCGGTTCCCTTGACGACGGTCCTGCGGCCTCCCGTTACACTGAGGCGCGTATGGCCCAGGCAGCGCTTGGCATGAATGCCAATATCGGTGAGAATACCGTTGATTTCACGCCGAATTACGATAACAAGCTGCAGGAGCCGACTGTTTTGCCCGCTGCGATTCCGAATCTGCTGGTCAATGGCGGTTCCGGTATCGCCGTCGGCATGGCCACGAATATGGCGACGCATAATCTGGGCGAGGTGGTTGCCGCGGCCAAGCATCTGATGCATCATCCTGATGCCACGTTGGAAGAGCTTATGCGCTATGTTCCAGGTCCGGACTGGCCAAGTGGCGGCGTGATCGTTGGGCGTAACGGCATTCGTGAGGCGTATGAGACCGGACGTGGCGCGTTGACCACGCGTTCAGTGACGCATATCGAAAATGTGACGGCCCGTAAGAAAGCCATCGTCGTGACGGAACTGCCGTTCATGGTGGGGCCCGAACGAGTGCTGGAACGTATTTCCGAGGGTGTGAAGAATCACAAGCTGGAAGGTATTTCCGGGGCGATCGACTTGACGGATCGTCATAACGGCACTCGTCTTGTCATTGAAATCAAAACCGGTTTCGATCCGAACGCCGTGCTTGCGCAACTGCTCAAGCACACGCCGTTGCAAGACAATTTCACTATCAACAATGTGGCGTTGGTCAACGGCCGCCCGCACACCATGGGTTTGAAGGAAATGCTTCAGGTGTGGGTAGACCATCGTCGTGTGGTGATTCGCCGTCGTAGCGAATTCCGTAAGAAGAAGGCGTTGGAGCGTCTGCATTTGGTCGAAGGCCTTCTGCTTGCGATGGTCGACATTGACGAAGTGATTCAGGTGATTCGTTCGTCTGACGATGCTGATGCCGCGAAGACGAAGCTGATTGCCGTATTCGATTTGGATGAGATTCAGGCACAGTACATTCTTGACTTGCGTCTGCGTCGTCTGACGAAAATGAGCCGCATCGAGCTTGAGTCGGAACGTGACGATTTGAAGCAACGTATCGAAGAGTTGGATCGTATTCTCGCTTCCGCCGAAGCGCTCGACAATGTGGTGATCTCCGAAATGGATGAGGCCGTCGCCACGTATGGCACGCCTCGTCGAACCGTATTGCTGGATGAGGATGCCGATGGTAAGCTTGTGCCCGTTGTGGCGCATGGTGATGATGGCGTGTCCGCTTCGGCTATGGCCGCAGCCCGTGCCGCCGCAACGGTCTCTTCCGCAGCAGCTGATGTTGCCGCAGCCGCTAAGGCAGCGACGAAGGCCGGTGAAGACAATGCGGCCGCTGTGGCATTGCAGATTGACGACGAACCATGTGCGGTGATGCTGTCGGCCACGGGTTTGATCGCGCGAACCTCCGAAGATGCGTTGGAACGTTGGGAGAATCGTTCTTCTGCCGACAAACGTGTGAAGGACGATCAGATTATTTCGATTTTCCCTACCACCACACGTTCCTCATATGGTTTGATCACGTCCGCAGGTCGTTTGATTTTGGCGCATGTCGTGGAGTTGCCGGTTGTGTCTGCGGATGGTCCGCTCCATGTGACTGGCGGCGTCCATGCCGAAGAGTTGATCGGTATGACGGAAAATACCGATCCGATTCGCGGCGAACGCGTGATTGCTGCGATTGCCATGCCAACTGCCGATGATTCCGGTGATCATGCCGCAGAACCTGCTCCTCTTGCATTGGGCACGCGTAATGGCGTGATCAAGCGTTGGAATCGTGAGTCGCCCACCACGATGGATTCATGGAGCATCATCGATTTGAAGGATGACGATGAAGTGCTGGCTGCCGCTGAAGCGCGCGATGAGGATCGACTGGTGTTTGTTTCTACCGACTCGTCTTTGCTGACGTTTGATGCGAAGAACGTACGCCCTCAGGGCCGTACCGCGGGCGGCATGGCAGGG
>ULVG01072844.1_pt1 | contig 23987 bp, 8 predicted proteins | sample 1959221 | NCBI WGS metagenome assembly ULVG01 (sample SAMEA4835780, study PRJEB28245) | human gut metagenome | biome: gut microbiome; material: fecal sample | place: Denmark | collected 2008
CTGCTGCGGGATGGGCGCGGCTGGGACCTGACCGCGCCCCGGGCAGAGCTGCGGACCATGTGATCGGATAGGATTTTCACCGTTTCGACGGGAATCCCCTTGTATTTTCCGGGAAAACGCGGTAAGATACGGTGTGATGAAAAATCCGATTTACACAGGAGGTAATCCCTATGATCCAGGTGGACCTGACCCATATGCGGCGATTTATCGCCCTGCCCTATGAGGCGGCGCTGGCGCCCCGCCTGCGCATCGCCCACAACCACTTGCAGAAGAACGATGGAGCCGGAGGCGACTTCACCGGCTGGGTGCGCCTGCCCCAGGAGTATGACCGGCAGGAGTTCGACCGCATCCAGGCGGCGGCCCGGCGCATTCAGAGCGATTCCCGGGCCCTGGTGGTCATCGGCATCGGCGGCTCCTATCTGGGGGCAAGGGGCGTCATCGAGTGCCTGTGCTCCCCCAACTATAACCTCAGGCGCAAGGACACTCCCAACATCTATTTTGTGGGCAACGGCCTGTCCGACCGGCAGCTGCGGGAGACCATGGAGCTGCTGGAGGGGGTGGACTTCTCCGTGAACGTCATCTCCAAGTCCGGCACCACCACGGAGCCTGCCGTGGCCTTCCGGTTCTTCCGGGAGCTGCTGGAGAAGAAATACGGCCCCGACGGCGCGGCCCGGCGCATTTACGCCACCACCGACCGGCAGAAGGGGGCCCTGAAGTCCCTGGCCGATCAGGCCGGGTATGAGACCTTCGTGGTGCCTGACGACATCGGCGGGCGCTACAGCGTCCTCACCGCCGTGGGCCTGCTGCCCATCGCCGTGGCGGGCATCGACATCCGGGCCCTGATGCAGGGGGCCGCCCGGATGCAGGAGGTCTGCACCGCCGGAGATATGGAGCAGAATCCCGCCTGGCAGTATGCCGGGGCCCGGTACCAGCTCTACCGCGCCGGGAAGAAGATCGAGATCCTGGCCTCCTATGAGCCGTCCTTCCGGTTCATGTCCGAGTGGTGGAAGCAGCTGTACGGCGAGTCCGAGGGCAAGGAGAACAAGGGCCTGTTCCCGGCCAGCGTGGAGTTCACGGCGGACCTGCACTCCATGGGCCAGTATATCCAGCAGGGGGAGCGCCATCTGCTGGAGACGGTGGTGCGCTTCGACCCGGAGAAGCAGGAGAGCACGGTGCCCTTTGACGCCGCCGACGGCGACGGGCTGAACTTCCTGGCGGGCAGGACCATGGACTTTATCCGCACCCAGGCCATGGACGGCACCCTGCTGGCCCACGAGGAGGGCGGCGTGCCCAACATCATCCTGCGCTGCGGGGCCCTGGACGCAGACACCCTGGGGCAGCTGATCTATTTCTTTGAATATGCCTGCGGCCTGTCGGGCTATCTGCTGGACGTGAACCCCTTCGACCAGCCGGGGGTGGAGGCGTATAAGAAGAATATGTTCGCCCTGCTGGGCAAGCCCGGCTATGAGGACATGGGCCAGGCCCTGCGGGAAAAGCTGGGCCGGTAAAAAACCGTATATTTTCCCATTGCCATTTCCGTCAAGTTATGGTATGGTATACATATATGCAAAAGGAGTGATCTCTTATGGTTAGATTGATTATGGGCGACAACGGCGCAGGCAAGACCAAGCAGCTCATCGAGCTGGTTCATGCCTCCGTGGCCGAGGAGGGCGGCTGCGTTGTCTGCATCGAGCCCGGCGCGGACATGACCTACGACATCAAGTCCTCTGTGCGCCTGGTCAACGCCGGTGAATACCACTTGGATTCTTTTGAGTGCCTGCGGGGCTTCATCAGCGGTCTGTATGCGGGCAATTACGATATTTCCCACGTCTATGTGGACAACCTGTGCAAGATCGTACATAGCGAGGACTTCGCCGCCGTGGAAAAGTTCCTGCACTGGCTGGACAAGTTCAGCGATGCCAACACCGTGAAGTTCACCGTGACCCTCACCGCCGACGCTTCCGTGGCCACCGAGGGCATGCGCAAGTATCTGTAACCGAATCAAGTAAAAAAATCCGCAGGGCTGTGCCCTGCGGATTTTTTATGGAGTGCAGAGAATCAAAGGTTCTATGCAATAGCCCCGGGACGCGATAGCATCCCGGGGCTATTGCTATTACCTGACTTTTTAGGGTCAGCTCAGGTGCTTTTTCTTGCTCAGCAGCAGGGCAGCGGCAGCCAGCAGGGATACGGAGGCCGCAGCCAGCCACAGAGCGGTGTGAGCCTCGTCGCCGGTCTTGACGCCGGGATTCTCGGGCTCAGCGGGCTTGTAGTTGGGGTCGGTCTCGCCGCAGTTGGTGCACTTGCCGTCCTTGTAATCGTGGCCGGTAGCGGGGATGACTTCGCCCTTCTTCACGACCTCTTGGCACACGGTGCACACCTCGTCGCCGGTGTAGCCGTCTTCCGTGCAGGTGGCGGGCTTAGCACCCACCAGCTGGGTCTTGTGACCCAGGGAGGGCAGGGTCTCGGTGCGGGTGTCGGTGTAGTTCTTGCCCTGGAAGGTCACCGTGGCGGTATAGGTCCGGACGCCGGTGCTCTCGCAGGAAGCGGGGGTGGTGATCTCGCTGGTAACAGCGGCGGTGACCTCCTCCACATGGCTGGCGTCACGGCTGCAGGTGAAGGTAGCCTTGGCGGACTCGTAGCCGGTCCAGGTCCAGGCGGCCTCGCCATAGTCGTGGCCCAGCACGCCGATGGTCAGGGCCTCCAGGGTGGTCTCGTTCTTGCCATCGGCGTCGCTGAACAGCTTGCTGCAGACGGAGCACACCCAGTGGGCCTTGACGCCGGTCTCGGTGCAGGTGGCGGGGACCTCCGCCACGGCGGTGAGGGTATGACCATCGGCGCAGGGATCGGTGGCGCCGTAGGTCATGGTCACGTTGTCGATGGCGAACATGGCGTCGGTATCGTCATAGCCCCGGTTGGCCTTCTTATAGAAGTGGAAGGCGAACTGGGCATTGTCCGTGCAGAAGGCGGCGGGAACGGCAACGTTGGCCGTGCCCATGAACCAATAACCGCTTACCGGCTCCAGATCGGCGGCATTCCAGATGGTGGTCCAGGTCTGGCCGCCGTCGGTGGTGGCCTCCACGGTCACGGAGCAGTAGTTGCCGATGACGGACTTGAACAGCAGGTAATCGAAGCTCAGCGTGGGCGTCTTGCCGGTGAGGTTCACCACCGGGGAGATGAGATACTCATCCTGCAGCTTGTCGCTGCCGCCTGCCATAGGCAGCAGGGGCTTGCGGATGCTGCCCACGCTCCAGCCGCCGCCCCAGGGATCTTCATAGTAATCCATGTCGATGCGGGCCTGCTTGGTGGTGTTGAGGTTTCTGTTGGTGCCCTGGTACCAGGTATAGGGGCTGTCGCTGCGGGTGGACTGGAGGGTCCAGCCGTGGCCGGGGAAGGTCTCGGACTCGAAGTCGTTGTCGAACTGCACGTCGGAGGCCGTCTTGGTGAACAGGGCGGCGATGGTGTGGTTGGCGGTGACATTCTCAAAGGTGTAGCTGTCCACCGCGCCCACGCTCTGGCCGTCCACCAGCACATCGGCGATGGCGTAGCCCTCCTGGGCGGCGATGGCGAAGGTCTGGGACGCGCCCTCCTTCACGGACACCTCACCGGCGGGGGTGATGGAGCCGCCCTCACCGGCGGTGGCGGTGATGGTGTACTTCTGGGCCACGGGGCCGTCCTCCACCGCCATCAGCTTCACGTTGTCGATGGCCAGCTGGCCGGTAGTGTCCTCATTGGGATGGACATAGCGGAAGGCAAACTGGACGCCGTCCACATTGTACTCGGCGGGCACGGGAACCTCTGCGCTGCCGGAAATGATGTAGTTGCTGGCCTGCTGGCCGGTATAGCTGTCTTGGAAGTTCCAGATAGCGTTCCACGTCTTTCCGCCGTCGGTAGAAGCTTCCACCGTAGCGGTGAAGGTCTTGTTCTTGATGCCGTACTCGCCGTAGGCGAAGTCGAAGGTCAGCACGCCGTCACGGGTACCGGACAGGTCCACCACCGGGGAGATCAGGTACTCATCCTGTGCACCCTTCCAGTCGTTGCTGATGTAAGCGTGCTTGGAATCATTGCCCTCGTTCTTCCAGTTGTAATAGGTATACTGCTTCCATGTGCTGCTGGTATCCTGCACCTTCACGGTCCAACCGTGGAAGGGGAAGCTGTCGCCGGCCACGTCCTCGAAGTCGTTCTGGAACATCACCACGGGGACGTCGGGAATCTTCTCGAAGGCGGCGGACACGGCATAGCTCTGGTCCATGACCAGGGTGTAGGCGCCGTCCGTCACGTCCACGGTGCGGCCGTTGACCTTCACGGAGGCCAGCTGATAGCCCTGGTCCGGGGTGAAGGTAACGTCCACGGCCTGGCCGGAGACATAGGTGGTCTGACCGGCGGGGGCCACGGTACCGCCCTCATTGGCGGTGGTGGTCAGGGTCACGGTGTCGCCGGACTGCTGGGCCTTCTGGAAGGTGGCGGAGATGGTGTGGTCCACGCCCACCCGCTGGAAGGTGTAGTAGCTGATGGGGCCGAGATCGGCGCCGTCCACGTTGACGTTGACGATCTCATAGCCCTGGGCGGGAGCGATGTCGAAGGTCTTGCTGGTACCCTTCTTCACCAGGGTCTGACCGGCGGGGGTGATGGTGCCGCCCTCACCGGCGGTGGCGGTGACGGACACATAGTTGTCCCGCTCCTCGGCGTACAGCTGGACGTTGTCCATAGACAGGGTGGAGCCGCCCTTACCGGTGTAGACAAAGGCGAAGCGCAGGTCCTTGCTGCTTTGCAGGCTCTCGGGGATGGTCACCTTGGCCTGGGTCTTGGTCCAGGCGGTGAACAGGCCGGAATCCCGCTGCAGGTTCCAGATCTCCTGCCAGTTCTCGCCGCCGTCGCCGGAGGCCATGACCTGCAGGTTGCAGTGCTTATACTCCACGGTGTACCAATAGGTGGTGTAGAAATCGAAGACCATGTGGACCTCGGTATCCACGCCGCTGATATCGGTGGTGCGGGAGATCAGCCACTCGTCCTGCTGGTTGTCGTCGTCATGATCCACGGCGGCCATGTAGTCCTCGTCGCGGTACCAGGTGTTCAGAGAGCCGCCCTTGCTCTGGACGCTCCAGTCGTCGGGGAGCCACTTCTCGTTGAAGTTCTCGGTCCAGAGGATGTTGGTGGGGGTGATGGTGCCGTGATCGTCGGGGTTGCCGGGAGCACGGACGGTATACACCTTGGAGTTGCCGGCGTAGTCGTGGACGATCATGCCGAAGGTCTCGCCGAAGCCGGTGATGTCATACTCCTTGATGTGGCTGGTGACGCCGGGCTTGTCCTCGCCGAAGCCCTGCATACCATAGAGCATCTCGCTGTTCTTGATGTTGTAGAACACCACGGCCGCCACATACTGGTTATCGGACACGTCCAGGCTCAGATAGTACCGGCCCTCGGACTCGGTGACCTTCAGGTTGTCGGCATGAGGCTCCTCGGTGTCGATGGTGATGGGGAAGGACCAGGAGTGCTTCTGGTTGGTCCCCACGCCGTCGCCATAGGGCAGGGTGGCCTCGATGGTCACGGTGGCCTTGGTGTTGTTGGGTAGCTTGGCGTTGTGGGCGTCGGTGCCGTACCAGGGCTCAATGCCGTCATATTCGGCGTCCACACCGGCGGGCACAATGCGGTAATAGTCGTAGCTGTAGATGGACTTGCCCACATACTCGCAGTCCTTGCTGTAGTACACCTGGCCGTTGGCGCCGGTGATGGTATACCTCAGGCTCTTGGTGTTGCGCAGCAGACCGGTGTAGATGCCGGTGAGGCTGTCCATGAAGTCATCGTTGTTGGGGGAAATGGCGTTGCGGTCCGCCAGATACGGAACGGTGGTGTAGTTGTTGTCGCCCAGATAGGTGTCCACCGTGTTCTCGCTGGAGGAGGAGAAGGCGGTGTTCATGTACGCCTGGGCCTGGCTGGCGGAGCCGTCCAGCGTCTCCCAGTAATCGGTGGAATCCATGATGGGAGCCTTGGTCCAGTCGCCGTAGAAGGCCAGGAACGGCAGGCCCAGATCAATGGGATCGGTCAGGGCGCTGCCGTCGGCGGCCACCTGGGTCAGGGTCACGAAGCCCTCCACATAGCTGCCGTTGGGGAACTGGGCCAGCATCTTCCGGCCCTCGTCGGTAACGGTGACGGTGACGGTGACATCGGCGGTCTTGCCGGGAGCCACGGCCACCCGATTATTCTCGCAGTTGGTGGTGAAGGTGTGGGGGAGCAGCCGGGAGCTTCCGCTGATGGTGGAGAACTCCTGCCCGCTGCCGTTGACATAGGCCTCGGTGGTGTCGGTCAGCACCAGGGGGGTCACGTCGTAATACAGGGTGTCGCTGCCGGTGTTGTGGACGGTGAAGGTCATGGTGTACACGCCCTTCATGGCGGGATCGTCCTTCAGCTCCAGCTTGGGACGCTCCATGCCCTCCACGGACAGATAACCCCGGGTATTCACGGCGTCGTTGATGCTCATCAGGCCAGCGCCCTGCTTCCGGGGGGAATAGGGCACGCCGTTGTCGTCATAGATCACATGGGCGGTGCTCATGAGCAGGGTGTCGGTCATGTGCTTGCGCTGGGCGCCGGTCATGCTGTTGCCCCGGGCCTTCAGGGCCTGCTGGACGATGGCCATGCCGCCGGCCGCGTGGGGGGATGCCATGGACGTGCCGTCCATGCTCTCATAACCGCCGGGCACGGCGGCATAGATGCCCGCGCCGGGGGCGGTGATCTCCGGCTTCAGGGTCAGCTCGGGGGTAGCGCCCCAGCTGGAGAAGTCGGCCATGCCATAGGTGGGGGATTCCACCAGGGCGTCGGCGGAGGCCACGGACAGAGTCTTGGTCTCCTGCTGCTTCATGTATTCACCGGCGGCCTGGGAGATGAAGGCGCAGGGGATCTTCCAGTCGGTGATGGACATGTACAGCATGCCGGGGACGTTGTTGTACACCAGCATGCCAATGGCGCCGGCGTTGGCGGCGTTGCGCTCCTTCTGCTCATAGTACATACCGCCGCCCCGCTGCACCAGGGCGATCTTGCCGGTCAGGTCCAGGCCTGCATAGTCCTCCTCCGCGCCGTAGTTGGGAACCACCACATACTCGATGGAGCCCCGGGCGGACAGGCTGCGGAAGGGCTTGGCGTTCTCGTCCTCGCTGATGGTGGCGCTGTCCTGATAGGCCAGGTCCTTGCCGCCCACGGTGACATAGGGGCCCTTGACCATGCCGTTGGACACGGCGGCCACGGACAGGGACTCGCCATAGGTGGAGGGCTCGCTGACCAGGCCGTAATCGGGGTTGGAGGCCAGGGCCTTGCCGCCGAAGGCGTCGCCATAGGCGGCGTTATAGGCGTTGCCGGCGGCCACAGCCAGGGACACGCCGCTCTCGCCGGTGCGCTCGAACACGTCCAGCAGGCTCTTGGTGAAGGCGTCCTCGCTGTCATAGTCGATGTAGCCGCAGTCGGAGCCCAGGCTCAGGTTGGCCACGTCCACGCCCAGCAGGATGCAGTCCTCCAGAGCGGCCAGAATGTCCGCATAGGACGCGCCGCCGGTGGACTTGAACACGTTCATGTTGATGATCTGGGCCTGGGGAGCCACGCCCATGACGGCATCGTTGACGCCCACATTACCGGCGGCGGTGGAGGCCACATGGGTGCCGTGGCTGCCCTTTTCGCCGGGATTGCCGTCCTTATCCTTGTCGCCGTAGTCAAACTGGAAGGGGATCTTGGCGCTGTAATACAGGTCGGACACGCTGATGCCCTTGACGATGCTCTCCACCTGGAAATCATAAGTCTCCAGCATGGACTGGAGCTTCTCCCGGGTCAGGGAAGGGCTCTTGGGGGCGGTTTTGAAGATCTCGTGGCTCATGTCCACGCCGGTATCCAGAATGGCCACCAGCATCCCCTCGCCGGTGAAGCCCGTGGTATTATAGATACCGCCGCCGATCATCCGGTTGCTGTTGGCGGTGTCGGGCAGCAGCTCAAACGTGGGGGAAATGAAGGCGGACTGGACGCAGTCCAGCTTCCGGATGGCCTTGTACTGGCCATAGGTCACCGTGGCGGAAAAGCCGTTGAGCAGGGTGGTATACTGCCGCTGGGGCTCCACCTGCCCGTCAATGGCCCGGTTGATCTGAGCCAGGGCGCTCTTCTGCGTGCGCAGCAGGGCGTTGACCTGGGCCCGGGAATCCGGGTCGGCCACGGAGTCGTTGACCACCACGATGATCTCGACTTCGTCGCTGTCGTCGAGCTTCGCGGTGTTCTCCATCTGGATTTTTTCGCCGTTTTTCTGGCCGCTGCGCAGGACCTGGCGGGCGATATCGTTGGCGATACCGCTGACCGTGGTTTCCTGCAGGGAGGCGTTGACCTCCTGCTCAGCTGCCTGGGCGAATGCCGTCACCGGCAGGGCGGTCAGGATCATCAGAACCGCCAGAGCCAGTGCGCAGCACCGTTTGATAGCTGTCATCTCGTTCCTCCTATAAAATATATTGTCCGCCGCTGCATAAAAGCTCAGCGCGACTTACATATTATACCAGCTTTTGGGCTTTAATGCAATGACGTATCGGCATAAAATGCCAAAATATTTTCCAAATTTTCCGGCATTCTCCAGTCAAAAAAACGGCCCCGGGCCAGACACCCGGGGATGGAGCTTTCCGGCGCGCTGCAAGGCTACGCATTTGCGGACCGTCCGCGGCTCCGTCCGACGGATCGCGCGGGAAATGCCCGCAATTTCGAAAAATCCCTTGCGCAGCATAAAAATACGGCGCCTGCGAAAAATCCCGCCGGGAGTCCGAAAAAATCGGGCTCCCGGCGGGGTTTTATGTTGACAAAGGGGCCGCGCCTGTGGTACAATAAGACGCTATATTGAGAAAATGGGGCCTGATGCCCCATTTCAATCTGCTGTTATGATACCAGCTTTCCCCCAAAATTACAAGTGGGCTCGGGCGAAAACAAACAACCGGGCCGAGCGTGTCAAAATCCCGGGAGAGCGGTTCCCAAGGAAAAGCACGGAGAAAATGCGAAAAGAAAGGCGTGAGTATTGAAGATGGCCAAGGACAAGTATTATGGCAAGACCCTGCGCAAGAACTTTGCCAGACACGAAGAGGTCATGGCGATGCCCAACCTGCTGGAGATCCAGAAGAAATCCTATCAGTGGTTCCTGGACACCGGCCTGCGGGAGGTTTTCGCCGACGTGGCCTCCATCGGCGACTATGCCGGCAACCTGGAGCTGAGCTTCATCGACTACAGCATGGACGAGAAGCCCAAGTACGACGTGGAGGAGTGCAAGGCCCGGGACGCCACCTATGCCGCCCCCATGAAGGTCAGCGTGCGCCTGCACAATAAGGAGACCGGCGAAATCAAGGAGCAGGAGATCTTCATGGGCGATTTCCCCCTGATGACCCACTCCGGCACCTTCGTCATCAACGGCGCCGAGCGCGTGGTGGTCAGCCAGATCGTCCGCTCCCCCGGCATCTACTACGGCAAGGAGATCGACCTGAAAACCGACCTGCCCCTGCTGACGTCCACGGTGATCCCCTACCGGGGCGCGTGGCTGGAGTATGAGACCGACAGCAGCGAGGTGTTCTGGGTCCGCATCGACAAGAACCGCAAGCTCCCCATCACCTGCCTGATCCGGGCCCTGGGTCTGAAGACCGACGGCGAGATTCTGGACCGCTTCGGCGACGATCCCCGCATCGTGACCACCATGGAAAAGGACACCTGCAAGTCCTATGAGGAGGCCATGCTGGAGATCTACCGCAAGCAGCGCCCCGGCGAGCCCCCCACGCTGGACTCCGCCGAGAACCTGATGCAGGGCCTGTTCTTCGACCCCCGGCGGTATGACCTGAGCACCGTGGGCCGGTATAAGTTCAACAAGAAGCTGACCCTGTGGGCCCAGGCCAAGGGTCAGAAGCTGGCCGAGCCCGTGGCCGACCCCGCCACCGGCGAGCTTCTGCTGGAGGAGGGCCACGTCCTCTCCGGCGACGACTGCCGCACCCTGGACGCCATCGGCGTGGGTATGGTGAAGGTCCGGCTGGAAAACGGCGAGGTCATCCGCATTTTCACCAACCGCATGTGCGATATGAGCCGCTATGTGGACTTTGACCCCAAGACGGCGTGCGGCATCAAGGAGCGGGTGCGCTTTGACGTGCTGCAGGAGCTGATGGGCCAGTATCAGGGCGAGGAGCTTATCGAGCAGTGCCGCCTGCAGGCGGACCGCCTGGTGCCCAAGCACATCATCATCGACGACATCCTCACCTCCATCAACTATATGAACGTCCTGGCCCACGGCCTGGTGTCCAAGGACGACATCGACCATCTGGGCAACCGCCGCCTGCGCTGCGTGGGCGAGCTGCTGCAAAACCAGTTCCGCATCGGCTTTTCCCGCATGGAGCGGGTCATCCGGGAGCGGATGACCATCCAGGATCTGGACATCGTCACGCCCCAGAGCCTCATCAACATCCGGCCCGTCACCGCAGCCATCAAGGAGTTCTTCGGCTCCAGCCCCCTGAGCCAGTTCATGGACCAGACCAACCCCCTGGCCGAGCTGACCCACAAGCGGCGTCTGTCCGCCCTGGGCCCCGGCGGCCTCAGCCGCGAGCGCGCCAACATGGAGGTCCGCGACGTGCACTACAGCCACTATGGCCGCATGTGCCCCATCGAGACCCCCGAAGGTCCCAACATCGGCCTGATCTCCTATCTGGCCACCTATGCCCGGGTCAATGAGTACGGCTTCATCGAGGCCCCCTTCCGCCGGGTGGAGCGCCCCTCCGGCCGCGTCACCGACGAGATCACCTATATGACCGCCGACGTGGAGGATCAGTACGTTGTGTGTCAGGCGGCGGAGCCGGTGGACGAGAACGGCTGCCTCATCGGCCCCCGTATCACCTGCCGCCACCAGGACGAGACCATCCAGGTGGAGCCGGAATACGTGGACTATATGGACATCTCCCCCCGTATGATGGTGTCCATCGCCACGGCCATGATCCCCTTCCTGCCCAACGACGACGCCAACCGCGCCCTGATGGGCGCCAACATGCAGCGGCAGGCCGTGCCCCTGCTGCGGCCGGAGGCTCCCATCGTGGGCACCGGTATGGAGCACAAGATCTGCCTGGATTCCGAGGTGGTGGTGCTGGCCGAGGGCGACGGCGTGGTCACCAAGGTGGACGCCACCAACGTGTCCGTCAAGTATGACAGCGGCGAGAGCAAGGACTATAAGCTCATCAAGTTCCTGCGCTCCAACCACGGCACCTGCATCAACCAGAAGCCCATCGTTTCCGTGGGCGAGCGGGTCCACGGCGGCGACGATCCCACGGTGCTGGCCGACGGCCCCGCCACCGATCAGGGCGAGATCGCCCTGGGCCGCAATATCCTGGTGGGCTTCATGACCTGGGAGGGCTACAACTACGAGGACGCCGTGCTGCTCAACGAGCGGCTGGTGAAGGAGGATGTTTACACCTCCATCCATATCGAGGAATATGAGATCGACGCCCGCGACACCAAGCTGGGGCCCGAGGAGATCACCCGGGATATCCCCAACGTGGGCGAGGACGCCCTGAAGGACCTGGACGAGCGCGGCATCATCCGCGTGGGCGCCGAGGTCCACGCCGGGGACATCCTGGTGGGTAAGGTCACCCCCAAGGGCGAGACCGACCTCACCGCCGAGGAGCGTCTCCTGCGGGCTATCTTCGGCGAGAAGGCCCGGGAGGTCCGGGACACCTCCCTGAAGGTGCCCCACGGCGAAAGCGGCATCATCGTGGACGCCAAGGTGTTCACCCGGGAGGCCGGCGACGAGCTGGGGCCCGGCGTGAACCAGGTGGTCCGGGTGTATATCGCCCAGCGGCGCAAGATCCAGTCCGGCGACAAGATGGCTGGCCGCCACGGCAACAAGGGCGTGGTGTCCCGGGTCCTGCCCCAGGAGGATATGCCCTTCCTGCCCGACGGCACCCCCCTGGACATCGTGCTGAACCCCCTGGGCGTGCCCTCCCGTATGAACATCGGCCAGGTGCTGGAGGTCCATCTGGGCTACGCCGCCAAGACTCTGGGCTGGAAGGTGGCCACCCCCATTTTCGACGGCGCCACCGATAAGGACATCACCGAGGCCCTGACCCAGGCGGGTCTGGACCCCCAGGGCAAGAGCTGGCTGTATGACGGACGCACCGGCGAGCGGTTCGACAACAAGGTCACCGTGGGCTATGTGTACTTCCTGAAGCTGCACCACCTGGTGGACGATAAGATCCACGCCCGGTCCACCGGCCCCTACTCCCTGGTGACCCAGCAGCCCCTGGGCGGCAAGGCCCAGTTCGGCGGCCAGCGCTTCGGCGAGATGGAAGTCTGGGCGCTGGAGGCTTACGGCGCGGCCTATACCCTGCAGGAGATCCTGACGGTGAAGTCCGACGACGTCACCGGCCGCGTGCAGACCTACGAGGCCATTGTCAAGGGCCACAACGTACCCACCCCCGGCGTGCCCGAGTCCTTCAAGGTGCTGGTGAAGGAGCTGCAGTCCCTGTGCCTGGATATCCAGGTGCTGGACGAGGACGGCAACCAGATCGAGCTGAAGGAGGACGAGAACGCCCCGGATTCCTTCAACCTGGCCCGGATGGACGCCGAGGACGACCGCCGCAGCCGCTACGCCGACGAGAGCGAGCTGGCGGACGCAGGCTTCGACTATGTGCCCGAGGAAGAGGTGGAGGCCTCCTACGACGGCGCGGACGATGAATTTTAAGGAACAGGAGGAGCATAGAGCATGAGTTATCCCACTTTTGACGCCATTAAAATCGGAATCGCTTCTCCGGAAATGATTCGCGAGTGGTCCTACGGCGAGGTGAAGAAGCCCGAGACCATCAACTACCGCACCCTGAAGCCCGAGCGGGACGGCCTGTTCTGCGAGCGGATCTTCGGGCCCACCAAGGATTGGGAGTGCCACTGCGGCAAGTATAAGAAGATCAGCTTCAAGGGCAAGATCTGCGACCGCTGCGGCGTGGAGGTCACCCGGGCCAAGGTGCGCCGTGAGCGCATGGGCCACATCGAGCTGGCCACCCCCGTCAGCCATATCTGGTATTTCAAAGGCATCCCCTCCCGGATGGGCCTGCTGCTGGACATCAGCCCCCGGATCCTGGAGAAGGTCCTGTACTTCGCGGCGTATATCGTCACCGACCCTGGCGAGACCCCTCTGCTGCGCAACCAGCTGCTGTCCGAGAAGGAATACCGGGACATGCGGGAGAAGTATGAGGACGATTTCGACGCCGGCATGGGCGCCGAGGCCGTGAAGAAGCTCCTGCAGCAGATCGACCTGGAGGAGCTCAGCGCCCAGCTCCATGCGGAGCTGAAAACCGTCACCGGCCAGAAGAAGGCCCGGGTGGTGAAGCGCCTGGAGGTGGTGGACGCCTTCCGCCTGTCCGGCAACAAGCCGGAGTGGATGGTCATCGACGTTCTGCCGGTGATCCCCCCGGAGCTTCGGCCCATGGTCCAGCTGGACGGCGGCCGGTTTGCCACCTCTGACCTCAACGACCTGTATCGCCGGGTCATCAACCGCAACAACCGCCTCAAGCGCCTGTTGGAGCTCAGCGCCCCGGACATCATCGTCCGCAACGAAAAGCGTATGCTCCAGGAGGCCGTGGACGCCCTCATCGACAACGGCCGCCGGGGCCGCCCCGTCACAGGCGCCAACAACCGGGCGCTGAAATCCCTCAGCGATATGCTCAAGGGCAAGCAGGGCCGCTTCCGCCAGAACCTGCTGGGCAAGCGCGTGGACTATTCCGGCCGCTCCGTTATCTGCGTGGGCCCCGAGCTGAAGATCTATCAGTGCGGCGTGCCCAAGGAGATGGCCCTGGAGCTGTTCCGCCCCTTCATCATGAAGAAGCTGGTGGAGGACGGCTCCGCCAACAACATCAAGTCCGCCAAGCGCATGGTAGACAAGGGCGTCACCGAGGTGTGGGACGCTCTGGACGTGATCATCAAGGACCACCCCGTGATGCTCAACCGCGCGCCTACCCTGCACCGCCTGGGCATCCAGGCCTTTGAGCCGGTGCTGGTGGAGGGCCGCGCCCTGAAGCTGCACCCCCTGAACTGCACCGCCTTCAACGCCGACTTCGACGGCGACCAGATGGCCATCCACGTCCCCCTGTCCGCCGAGGCCCAGGCTGAGGCCCGCCTGCTGATGCTGTCCGCCAACAACCTGCTGCGGCCCCAGGACGGCGGTCCCGTTACCGTTCCTACCCAGGATATGGTGCTGGGCTCCTACTACCTGACCTTCGAGCGGTTTGAAAACGGCGTCAGCCAGATGGACAACGACGAATACTGGCCCCAGGGCGTGGATTTCTCCCTGGCCGGCAAGAGCTATGACGAGCTTACCGACCAGGAGCGGGCCAACGTCCACATGAACATCTATCGCGACGAGGACGAGGTGCTCATGGCCTATAACGAGCACATCATCGGCGTGCACCAGCCGGTGTGGATCCGCGTCACCAAGGAAGTGAACGGCGAAAAGCTGTCCCATGTGGTCCGGGCCACCGCCGGCCGCATCATCTTCAACCGCAACATCCCCCAGGATCTGGGCTTTGTGAAGCGGTATAACGACGACGGCACCCGTTCCGAGCACTTCTTCGACTATGAGATCACCGAGACCTGCGGCAAGAAGCTGTTGGGCAAGATCGTGGACCGCACCATCAAGCAGTACGGCTTCACCACCGCCGCCGAGGTGCTGGATAACATCAAGGCCACGGGCTATAAATACTCCACCCGGGGCTCCATCACCATCTCCATCGCGGACATGACCGTCCCCGAGAAGAAGTATGAGCTGATCCGGGAGACCGAACAGCGGGTGGTGGACATCGAGGACCAGTACAACATGGGCTTCATCACCGACGAGGAGCGCTATAAGCTGGTGGTCCGCGAGTGGGAAAAGACCACCAACGACGTTACCGACGCCCTGACCGCCAGCCTGGACCGCTACAACCCCATCTTCATGATGGCGGACTCCGGCGCCCGCGGCTCCATGAAGCAGATCCGTCAGCTGACCGGTATGCGCGGCCTGATGGCCAACACCGCCGGTAAGACCATCGAGATCCCCATCAAGGCCAACTTCCGCGAGGGTATGTCCGTGCTGGACTACTTCACCTCCTCCCGAGGCGCCCGGAAGGGCCTGGCCGATACCGCTCTGCGTACCGCCGACTCCGGTTACCTGACCCGCCGCATGGTGGACGTGTGCCAGGATGTCATCATCCGGGAGGATGACTGCGGCGTGCAGAAGGGCATTCTGGTGTCCGAGATCAGCGAAAACGGCCAGGTCATCGAGAAATTCTCCGAGCGCATCCGAGGCCGCTTCCCGGTGCATGACATCACCGACCCCAAGACCGGCGAGGTGCTGATCTCCAAGGATCACATGATGACCGAGAGCGACGCCGCCCTGCTGGAGAGCTTCGACATTCACTCCGCCGAGATCCGCACCGTGCTGACCTGCAAGGCCCACAGCGGCATCTGCGCCAAGTGCTACGGCATGAACCTGGCCACCTCCAAGCCCGTGGGCCCCGGCGAGGCCGTTGGCATCATCGCAGCCCAGTCCATCGGCGAGCCCGGTACCCAGCTGACCATGCGTACCTTCCACACCGGCGGCGTGGCCGGCGGCGACATCACCCAGGGTCTTCCCCGCGTGGAGGAACTGTTCGAGGCCCGCAAGCCCAAGAAGATGGCCACTCTGGCCGAGATCGGCGGCAAGGTCCGCTTCGAGGAGGCCACCAAGGGCAGTCTGCTGAACATCATCGTCACCGCCGACGACGGCGACACCCGCACCTATTCCGTGCCCCACACCGGCCTGCAGGTCCGTGACGGCGACGTCATCGAAAAGGGCAAACAGCTGCAGGACGGCGCCCTGAACCCCCACGACGTGCTGCGGATCCGCGGCGCCTCCGCCGTGCACAACTACCTGATCCAGGAGGTCCTGAAGGTGTACCGCCAGCAGGGCGTGGACATCAACGATAAGCACATCGAGGTCATCGTGCGCCAGATGATGCGCAAGGTCCGGGTGGAGGACGCCAACGACACCGGCCTGCTGTCCGGCGCCATGGCCGACGTCCTGGAGGTGGAGGACGAGAACGAGCGCGTCCGCCAGCGCATCGAAGCGGGCGAGGTCCGGGAGGACGGCGAGCCTCTGCAGGAGGCCACCTATACCCAGCTTCTGATGGGCATCACCAAGGCCTCTCTGGCCACGGATTCCTTCCTGTCTGCCGCGTCCTTCCAGGAGACCACCAAGGTCCTCACCGAGGCCGCCATCAAGGGCAAGGTGGACCACCTGGTGGGCCTGAAGGAGAACGTCATCATCGGCAAGCTGATCCCCGCCGGCACCGGCCTGAACGCCTATCGGCACTTCGCCGAGGAGCTGGTCCCCGTGACGGAGGAGGAGCTTCAGGAGGAGCAGCCCGAAGAGCAGGCCACCGGCGTGGAGGCCCTGCAGGAGGACGCCGCCCAGGTGCTGGAGGAAACTCCCGGCCAGGACGAGCAGGACCAGGAGTAAGACGACTCCGGGCATATACGGTTCGTTACGCAGCCCCCGGCGGATTCCCGCCGGGGGCTGTTTTCTTGCCTTTTTCCCGGCGGCGTGGTACAGTAGGGGTATCCGCACAAGGGAGGAGCCGTTTCGCCATGTCCGCATCCGCCGCCTGCTATCATCTGCCGGGCCTGTTTGAATTTTACGATTTTTACCGGGTGTTTCTGCCGCTGTTCCGGCAGCACCGGGAGTATTTTTACGATTGGTGCCGCATCGCCTCCCTGTATGGCGCACCGGCGGACTGCATCTGGGGCGGCGGCCGGGTGGGGTCCGGGGACCGGGACCCCCGGGAGGTGCTGGCCCTGACCCGGGAATACGGCATCTCCGCCCGGCTGACCTTCAGCAACTCCCTGCTGCGGCCGGAGCACCTGTCGGACCCCCGCTGCAACCGGCTGTGCCGCCTGCTGGCGGAAAGCCCCGGCCCGCAGAACGGAGTCATCGTCCACTCGGACCTGCTGCTGGACCATCTGCGCCGGACCTATCCCGGGCTGTACTTCGTCTCCTCCACCACCAAGGTGCTGACGGATTTTTCCCTGCTGCGCCGGGAGCTGGAGCGGCCGGAGTTCCGCTATGTGGTGGCGGATTTCCGGCTGAACCGGGCCTTCCGCCAGCTGGACACCCTGCCCCAGGTCCTGCGGGACAAGACGGAGCTTCTGTGCAACGAGTGCTGCGCCTTCGGCTGCCGGGACCGGGCCGCCTGCTACCGGTCCGTCAGCCGGGAGAACCTGGGCCTGGAGGGTCCCGTCCACCGCTGCACCGCCCCGGACGCCGCCGGGGGCTATCGCTTCTCCCGGGCCATGGAGAACCCCGGCTTCATCGGCGTGAACGATATCCGGGACGTTTATCTCCCCATGGGCTTTTCCCAGTTCAAGATCGAGGGCCGCAGCCTGGGCACCGCCCTGCTGCTGGAGTTCCTGCTGCACTATCTGACCCGCCCGGAGTACCACATTCACGTCCGGGAGGCCCTGTATCTGGACAACACCCTGGACCTGTTCTGACCCGCCCCCTGCGTCCCGTCCGGGGCGCGGGGCTTTTTCCAAATTCCCCTTGCCTTTTCCGAAAATCTCTGTTACAATCATGGCATGCATGCCAAATATAGGGAAGGAAGTGCGTATTACGACCATCACAAGCGCCAGTCTGCCCGCCAAAAAACGGATCCTGACGGTCTGCGTCAAGCTGTTTCTGGAGCAGGGTTACAAAAAAACCACCGTGGCGGAGATCGTTCACAAGGCGGCGGTGTCCAACAGCATTTTCCAGAATATCTTCCGGGCCAAGGACGGCGTCCTGACGGAGCTGGCGGAGTTCATGTTCTCTAACCAGTTCTCCATGGCCCGGGACGTCACCGGGAAGCAGCTGCCCCCCGCCTATGTCTACGCCGCGGAGACCGCCATCCAGATGACCCTGACGGAGCTGAACGAGAACCTGCGGGAGATCTATGTGGAGAGCTATACCCACAGCGAGGTGTCCGAGTTTATTTTCCGGGCCACCGCCCGGGAGCTGTACCGGATCTTCGGCTCCTATCAGCCGGAGCTGACGGAGGAGGACTTCTACACCCTGGAGCTTGGCTCCGCCGGCCTTATGCGGGGCTACATGGTCCGCCCCTGCGATGGGACGCTGACGCTGGAGAAGAAGCTGCGGATGTTCCTGACCCTGAGCCTGCGGGGCTATAAGGTCCCGGAGGAGGAGGTGCAGCAGATTCTGCGTTTTGTGGAGGGATTGGACATCCGCACCGTGGCGGAGCAGGTGATGCAGAAGCTGTTCCAGGCCCTGGCCATGCATTATGAGTTTTCCCTGTCGGAGGAAGCACAGGCCGCCGCCCCGGCGGCCCCGGAGGACAAAGAAAAGAAAACGAAGCTATGAAAGAACGCGTCCTGAGCATACTGCTCACCCTGCGCATGCGGCTATGAGATGATCCCGGCCGCCCTGCTGATGGCCCTGACCATCGGCCGCAAAAAGCGCCTGAGCGGACCGCTTTTTCTCCCATAAGCAACAAATAGCCCCGGGACGCGATAGCGTCCCGGGGCTATTGCTATTACCTGACTTTTTAGGGTCAGCTCAGGTGCTTTTTCTTGCCCAGCAGCAGGGCGGCGGCAGCCAGCAGGGAAACGGAGGCCGCAGCCAGCCACAGAGCGGTGTGAGCCTCATCTCCGGTCTTGACGCCGGGATTCTCGGGCTGCACAGGCTCATCGGGCTTGTAGTTGGGATCGGTCTCGCCGCACACGGTGCACTTGCCGTCCTTGTAGTCGTGACCGGTGGCGGGGATGGTCTCGCCCTTCTTCACGATCTCCTGGCACACGGTGCAGACCTCGTCGCCGGTGTAGCCGTCCTCGGTGCAGGTGGCGGCCTTCGCACCTACCAGCTGGGTCTTGTGACCGGTGGCGGGGATAACCTCGCCCTTCTTGACGGTCTCGCCGCACACGGTGCAGACTTGGTCGCCGGTGTAACCGTCCTCCGTGCAGGTGGCGGCCTTCGCACCTACCAGCTGGGTCTTGTGGCCGGTGGCGGGGATGACCTCGCCCTTCTTAATGGTCTCACCGCACACGGTGCAGACCTCGTCGCCGGTGTAGCCATCTTCCGTGCAGGTGGCGGGCTTAGCGCCTACCAGCTGGGTCTTGTGGCCCAGAGCGGGGATGGTCAGGGCCTCCAGGGTGGTCTCTTTCTGGCCTTCGGCATCGGCAAACAGCTTGCCGCACACGGAGCACACCCAGTGGGCCTTGACGCCGTTTTCGGTGCAGGCGGCGGGGACCTCCGCCACGGCGGACAGCTTGTGGCCGTCGGCGGGAATGGGCTGGGTCCGGACGTCGGTATAGGTGACGCCGTCCAGGACCACCTTGGCGGTATAGGTGCGGACGCCGCCCTCCAGGCAGGAGCTGCCGGTGGTGATCTCGCTGGTGACCTGGGCGTCCAGATGCAGCTTCTCATGCCGGGGATTCACGGTGCAGGCAAATTCGGCATAGGCGCTGAAATCGTCGTTCCAGGTCCACACCGGCTGGCCGTACACATGACCGTCCTTCAGGTCGATGTTCACCGTGCCGGTGGGGCAGGTCCACTCCTGGCCGGTCTGGCCGTCCCGATTCTGATAGAACACCCAGTTGGGGCCGCCGGGGATGTCCAGCCGGGTCAGATCCAGGGACACGGTGATCTCCGTATCCTCCGCCGTCAGGGGCTCGGCGGTGAACTTCACATAGTCCGTCACGTCCCGGGTCATGCCGTTGGCCAGCAGGGCCGTCACCTGCATGCCGGCGCCGTCGAAGGTCTCGCCGATCTCATAGACGGTGCGCTCCGGCTGCCGGGTGATCTCCAGGGCGGTGACGCGGCTGCTCAGCCGCATCATATAGGCCGAGTCGTTCTTGAAATAGATGTTGCCCTCGCCGTCCACAATGGGGCTGCAGATGGCGTACTGGGCCTGTGCGCCGCTGGGGGTAAACAGCACATACCCGGTCTCGATGGTGACCTCGCCGGAATCGCCGTTATAGGTCTCCATGGTGGTGTAGGTGTGGTCCACCTCGGTCATGCCGGGCTTATCCCGCAGGACCCGCAGCTTGCCGGGGGTATAGTTGTCGAAGAAGTACACATACGCATAGCCGTCCTGGTCCTCATAGGCCGTGGTCAGCAGACCGCTGGTCTGGGGATAGCCCTGGGTGGGGACGGTATAGGCGATGGAGAAGCTCTCCAGATCCACCACGGTCATGTTGTGGCCGGAATAGGCCCCGAACTGGCTGGCGCCGGACACGCCGATGTAGGCCCGGCCGTTGTGGATCACCGGTGTGGAGGTGGACATGGGCGGCGTGTTGTCGTCGTTGCTGCCGTTGTCCAGGTGCAGGCGGTTCAGGGACCCCTTCACGAAGGTGCCGTCCTCGTTGGTGCGGACCTGATACAGGTCGCCGCCCTTGGAGGTGAAGTAATAGGCGTCGGTGGCGGGGTCATAGCACACGCTGCTGCGCAGGTCGCCCACGTTGGTGGCCTTCAGCTGGTCCAGCAGAACGCCGGTCTTGGGATCCAGGGACAGCACGGAGCCGTAGCCCGTGGTATAGCCGCTGTCGCCGTCGTCGGTGGTCACCAGGACGAAGTTTTCGCAGGCATAGGCCCCGGCCCAGTAAAACCCGTTGTGGGTATAGGTCCAGGCGGCCAGCTTGGCCTCCTGGGTCTGGGTGGGGTCCTCATCGGTAACGCTGATGCCCGCGAAGTTGGCCTGCTTGGTTTCGGAGTTCCAGAAGCCGGTATAGATATACCCGTCGCAGTAGGCAATGGGGCAGTTGGGCTGACCGCCCAGGGGATCGGTATACACCCACAGGGACTCCAGGCTCTCGGCGTCGAAGGCCTGGATGCGGCCGCCGCTGAGGGCCACGAAGATCATGCCGTCGGCATAGGTGGGGGAGTTGATGGCGAAGGAGGAGCTGGTGACCATGGTACCCTGGCCCACCACCGCGCCGGTGTCCTTGTCGATCTTCAGCAGCTTGTCCCGGGCATAGGCGTAGAGATACCCGCCTGCAATAATGGGGCAGGAGGCGGCGCTGGCGCCGTAGCCCTCGCCCACCTTGTTGGCCCACACCAGCACCGCGTCCTCGGCGGTGATGGGGGTGGGGGCGCTGACCACGCCGTTGTTGTTGCTGTCCGCCCGGAACAGGGGCCAGTCGCCGGGCTGGAGAATGTCGTTGTGGGTGCTCTCCGGGGCCTTGTCCAGCTTCACGGTGATGTTCTTGCTGTCCTCCCCGGCGATCACGTCCAGCTTCTGGCCCACATAGCCGCTGCGGGTCACCACCAGGGTATAGGCTCCGTTGGTGTCCAGGGTATAGGTGCCGGTCTCGCCGGGCAGGATCCGCTGGCCGTTGACGTTGCTGGTCAGGAACACCGTGGCGTCGGCGGGGTCGGTGGTGACGGCGGTCTCCACCGGCGGCAGCTTGTTGATCCGGATGGAATAGGTCTGCGCTACGGAGGTGGGCTGGCTGTGGGAAACGGTGACGGTGACGGCCTCCGTCTGCAGGGCGGTGTTCAGGGGAACGTTCACCGTCCGCAGGACGTTGGGCTTGTTGTCCGCGTCATAGGTCAGGGTCTGGCTCCAGTCGCCGCAGGCCACGGTAACGGTCATGTCCGCGTCCAGCTTATAGCCAGACAGGGGGCGCAGAGTCAGCTGCACCTCCGGCACCCGCTGGCCCAGGGACGTTGTATAATCCAGCACCAGCTTGTCGAAGGCTTTGGATGCATCGTCCTTCTGATTCAGGGGCAGGGCACTGCCGTTGTTGTCCGCCAGCTTCATGGAGTTCAGGGTCATGACCCGGTGGGCGGAGATGAGATAGCTCTGATAGAAGGTGACGCCGCCTACGGCCTTGGCCTGGGCCACCTGCAGCTCCATGGAGTTGCCATGGCCGCCGGCGGCCATGAAGTTGGCCACGGAGCCGTAGCCATCGTCCTTGGAGGTCAGCGCCTTTTCATACAGCTTGTCGGCGAAGTTGGTGTTATAGTGACCGTAATAGACCATGGTGGTCACATAGGTGCTGTCTGTCCTGGCCCGGTTCAGGAAGAAGGAGGCGTTGTTGGACTCCACGGCGAAGTCATACTCGTGGACGCCTGCGCTGAAAGCCGGGGTCATGGGATAGGGGATGGCCTTGGCGGAGGTGCCGCTCTTGGCGTCCAGGCCCTTGAGCCAGTCCTCCACAATGGGGGTGGGCACCTGCACCGTCAGCCCGGCGGAGGCCTTCACGGCGGCGGTGGTGTGATAATAGCTGTTCTTGGTGGAGACATAGGTGTAGCTGTCGCCGGGAACCAGGGCGTACACGTCGGCGGTGCCGGTCTGCTGCCGGGGGGCGATCACCGCCCCGGCGTTGTTGGTCAGCTCCACCGTCACATCCTGCTCATGCTCCAGGGTCACCAGAACGCTTTCCCGCTTTTCCACCAGCACCGTATAAGTGACGGCGCGGCCCTCGAAGGTCAGCTCCACGGGGATGATGTACTGCCCCTTGCCGTTCTTCTGGCAGCCGGCCAGGGTCACGTTCACGGGAGCGCCGCCCTGGGCCGCCTTCCCGGCAACGGTCAGCTTGGCCTGGGCGCACAGGGGGGAGGCGGTAACGGTCACCGTGTCCTCTGTGGTGGCCACGGTATAGCTCAGGGTTTTCTTGTCAAAGTCCAGCTTCAGCCGGGCGGAGGCGTCGGATACCACCAGGTCCGTCAGGCTGGGGGTGCGCAGAACGTGCAGGGTATAGGGCTGATACTGCTCGTAGCCGTCCACGGCATACCGGGCTTCCAGCACCACGTCCCCGCCCTCTAGGCTGCTGCCGGGAAGGACCCGGCTCAGCGCCGTGGCCTTGCTCTGCCAGGAGCGGGCGTACTTGGGCAGGGTCTCCACCCCGGCCAGGTATACCCGGACGTTCATCTGCCCCTCGGCGGTGCCGATGCCGTCTCCGGGGACCATGTAGGGATACAGGGTGCCATAGGAATAGTCAGGCACCCAGAAGGTGGCGCCGCCGTCGGTCTCGTCAAACTTGGGGACGTCCTCGCCGTCCTTCCACTGGTTGTCGATGCCCAGGCGGAGCTCCTTGATCCACTTGCCGGAGGGCAGGGGAGCGGACACGGCCGCGCCATGGGCCGTGACCTCCACGGTGCCCCGGACGTGGTTGATGCCGCCGTCGGACAGGTCAAACTGATAGGTGGCGGGCACCAGCTGCACGGAACCGGCGTTCTTCACGGTGGTCACGGTGCCGAACTCGCTGGTGAAGGTGGCCTGCGCCGGGGTCACGGCGCTGCCGTCCTGGGTGGCGGCGATGGTCACGGTCACCCGGTCGCCCGCCTGGAAGGCCTCGAACTTGTCGATGGCCTTTTCCAGGGCGGTGCGCAGGGGGGCCGCCGCGGCGTTGGCGGCGGCATAGAAGCCGCTGTGGGCGGCGTCATAGGCCTCCTTGGCGGCGGCGTAGTCCTTCAGTCCGTTGGTGGACGTGTTGTAGGCCGCCATCCGCTCTGCCAGGTGCAGCAGGTCATCGCCGTAGCTCTGGTTGGCGTTGGTGGTGAACCAGATGGCCGTCAGTCCCTTGGCCGAGGCGTCCAGGGCATAGCCGTCGCCATCGTAGTGCAGGGAGTAGTTGTCCGTCCGGCCGTCCACGGCGGTAATGAACCCGCTGTCGATGCCGGAGAAGGTGTGGCCGCTGTTTTTCAGCACGTCCTTCACCGTGTCGCCGGAGCGATAGCCGATATACTCCGGCTCGATGACATAGCCGTCCTGGGTCACGGCCAGCAGGGCGATGCGCCCGTCGTCTGCCGCATAGGCCGGAACCGGCAGCAGAGACAGCAGCATCAGGCACGCCAGCAGCGCGGCCATCAGGCGTTTGGTAACTCTCATGTGATGTTTCCTCCTTTGTTCTTTCTCTATTCAAAACACCTTGCAGGTGATAAATCTTGCCGCAAACCGGCGCAGGGCCGGGGTTTGCTCCCGCCATACCCGGCGGGCGCTTTCCAGCAGGGCCAGGCACCG
>ULVG01021328.1_pt1 | contig 23335 bp, 20 predicted proteins | sample 1959221 | NCBI WGS metagenome assembly ULVG01 (sample SAMEA4835780, study PRJEB28245) | human gut metagenome | biome: gut microbiome; material: fecal sample | place: Denmark | collected 2008
GCGCTTTATCTTCTTAAATCTCGAAGCGAATATCTTCTCGATATTCTCGGGCGACGCCGAGCCGACATAGGTTATCTGAAAAACGGCGTTTGCAAGCATACGCTTCCACGCGGCATAGACGTCGGCGCACTTGACCGCCGCTATCTCCTCAACGGTGCCGTATTCGTCACGGCCGTAAGGCTCATTTGAGCACATATGATTTATGCAGCGCCGCTCCGCGTATGTGCCTTTATTATTCATCTCCTCCTCAACAAGCTGAGTGAGAAGCCTTTTTTCGGTTGCGACGGCGTCCGCGCCGAAGCTGCCGCCCTTGGTATTTGGGGCAAATATCAGCTCCGCCGACAGCTCCGCACACTGCTCGGCGATGCTCTCGCCGTCGAGAGCGAATCTGTCGTCAAGGCAGTTGACTACGAGGCTGAGCACCTGAGAATCGCCGCTCTTGCTTATCTCCGATGAGACAGTGGCGCCGTAAAGCTCATCGAGCTTACCGTAGAAAAGAGTGAAATCCGGATACTTCTTGCAGCTCCTTTTGAGCAGGCGAAGCATGAGAGCGTTCGCCGCCGCATTCTCATCAAGCGGCAAAGCCGCGGAGATAATGAGGCTGCTTGTTTTGAACCTATCGGTCTGCACGCATACAAGGCGGACTTTATCCGCCGGCATAGCTATATGCAGCATATAGTCACTTCCTTAAATCAATTTGTTTTCTCAGATATCGCACTCGGTGAGCTGCTCATAGGTCTCACGCCTGATAACAAGGCGATCCTTGCCGTCCTTGACCATTATGACGGGCAGCCGCGGAATACGGTTATAGTTTGACGCCATGGAATAGTTATATGCGCCTGTCGAGAGCACCGCAAGGATATCCCCCGGTTCGACGGGCTGGATATGAGTCCACTCCTGGATAAGGTCGCCGCTCTCACAGCATTTGCCCGCAACCGTCACGGTGCGGCTGCGCTTCTCTGAGGCTTTATTGGCGCAAACGACCTCGTAGCGTGACTGATAAAGCGCATACCTCGGATTGTCACCCATTCCGCCGTCGACGGAAACATAGGTGCGCACGTCGGGTATCTCTTTGACCGCGCCGACGGTGTAGAGGGTTATGCCCGCCGCGCCGACTATCGAACGACCAGGCTCGATGAGGATGAACGGAGTCTCGATCCCAAGCTCTTTTGAATATGAATTGACCGCCGCCGAAACCTTACGCATATAATCGCCGTAGGGTCTCGGGCGATCGCTCTTTAGATATTTGATGCCGAAGCCGCCGCCGAGATTAAGCTCCTCGAGCTGCACCCCCGTCTCATCCATGACCTGCTTAAAGAGGTCAAGCATGACCGTTGCGGCAAGCTCAAACGGGTCAAGGTCAAATATCTGCGAGCCGATATGGCAATGCAGACCTCTGAGGGTCACGTTTGACATGGCGAGCGCCGTTTTTATCGCCTCAAGAGCCTCGCCGGTCTCAAGAGCAAAACCGAATTTTGAGTCTATCTGACCGGTTTTTATGAATTCATGGGTATGCGCGTCGATACCGGGCTTTATGCGGAGCATTATGCCGATATTTTTGCCCTTATCGGCGGCAATGGCGTTCAAATTCTCAAGCTCGGTGATATTATCGACTATCACTCTGCCGACATTGTTATCGACAGCCATTATCAGCTCATCACGGGTCTTGTTGTTGCCGTGGAAAACTATCTTATCCGTCGGGAACCCTACCGACAGCGCCGTATAAAGCTCTCCGCCGGAGACAACGTCTATGCCGACGCCCTCCTCGGCGCAGATACGGCACATTTCTTTGCAGCAAAACGCCTTGCTCGCATAGACGACAAGCCCTTTGCCGCCGTATTCATCGTCGATGGACTTCTTGAATTCCCTGAGATTTTTGCGTATCTCATTCTCGTCAAACACATATGCGGGCGTGCCGTATTTTTTGGCAAGCTCCACGGTGTCATAGCTGCCTATCGTGAGATGCCCGCGCTCATTCATTGAAATGCAATCGGAAACGTACATTTTGCTGACCTCCCGTCCAAAATAACTGTTGCTCGGCGGTTACTGAGCTGCGGCCTCTGCCGCCGCTCTTATCTCTTCAACTCCGCTGCCTGTGACGGCGGAGAATTCTATGCGCCGTATATCGGCATAATCCGCAAGCTCCTTATCGAGCTCCACCCTGCGCTTCTCCGTCTCGGTTTTGTTGAGCTTATCGCTCTTTGTGAGGGCGATGACAAACGGAATATTCATCTCCTTGAGGAAGTTGAGCATCGTCATATCGTCCTGAGACGGGGCGTGGCGCATATCAATGAGCTGGACGACGAGGGCGATATCCCTGCCCGAATTGAAGTAGCCGTCCATAAGCTCAGCCCAGCGCTTTTTCTCCTTTTGCTCGCGTTTCGCGTAGCCGTAGCCGGGCAGATCGACGAAGTAAACGCCATCGCCCTTAAAGAAATTGACGGTTATCGTCTTGCCGGGCACGGAGCTGACCCTCGCAAGGTTTTTACGGTTAAAGACCTTATTTATGAGCGAGGATTTGCCGACGTTTGACCTGCCGGAGAAAACTATCTCCTTCTCTTTCGGCGGCGGCAGCTGCGATGAGGTGCCGTATGCCGCCGTGAACTCTATTTTATCAAATCTCATATTTTATACCTGCCTCTCTCGGAGGGTTTCGACGCGCTGAGTGCATCGAGCGGAGCAACGCTCTTCTCTTTCGGCGTTTCACCGTAATTCTCTATCGCCGTGCGCCACACAGTTTCAACATTTTTAGCGGGTACGAAGCTGACATTCTCCTTGACCTTGGGGTCGACCTCGTCAAGGTCTGGCAGATTATCATACGGGATGAGCACGGTCTTTATGCCTGCCCTGTAAGCCGCCATGGATTTCTCTTTAAGCCCGCCTATCGGCAGCACCCTGCCGCGCAGCGAGATCTCGCCCGTCATTGCAACGTCGCGCCTGACCTTTTTGCCTGTGAGAGCCGAGACAAGCGCCGTAGCCATTGTAACGCCCGCCGAGGGGCCGTCCTTGGGCGTTGCGCCGTCGGGCACATGAATGTGGATATCCTTGTCTTTATAGAAATTCGGGTCGACCGAAAGCTCCTTAGCCCTTGAGCGGATATAGCTGACCGCCGCCTTGGCGCTCTCCTGCATCACGTCGCCGAGAGAGCCTGTGAGCTGGAGCTTGCCGCTGCCGTCAAGCACCGCAGCCTCGACCTCGAGCATTTCGCCGCCCACAGCGGTCCATGCAAGGCCGTTGACAACGCCGACCTCGGCTTTGCCGTCGAAGCGTTCGGGCTTGAATTTGCGTGAGCCGAGCAGTGCTTCGACATCCTCGGGCTTGACTGAGAGCTTTTCGCCCCTGCCGTCGACTATCATCACGGCAGCCTTGCGGCACACGGCGGCTATCTGCTGCTCAAGGCCTCTGACTCCCGCTTCCTTGGTGTAACCATCAATGATGAGCGAGAGAGCCTTGTCGGATATCCTGAGCTGCTTTGAAGTCAGCCCGTGGCGCTTTATCTGCTTCGGTATAAGATGCTTTTTGGCTATGTTGAATTTCTCCTCGAAGGTGTAGCTGCCGAGCTCTATTATCTCCATTCTGTCCTGAAGCGGCTCGGGGATATTTGAGCGGACATTTGCCGTGGTGATAAACATTACTCGGCTCAGGTCAAACGGCAGCTCGACATAATGATCGCGGAATGTAGAATTCTGCTCCGGGTCAAGCACCTCGAGCAGAGCGGAGGTCGGGTCGCCCTTATAATCGCTTGAGAGCTTGTCGACCTCGTCGAGCAGTATCAACGGGTTCTTGGTGCCCGCCTGTCGCAGCGCCTCGATTATCCTGCCCGGCATTGAGCCGATGTAGGTCTTGCGGTGACCTCTTATCTCCGCCTCATCCTTGACGCCGCCGAGCGAAAGACGGACATATTTCCTGCCTGTTGCCCTCGCTATCGAATGAGCGACCGAGGTCTTGCCGACTCCCGGCGGGCCGACAAGGCAGATTATCTGCCCCTTGATATCCGGCGCAAGAGCCCTGACGGCAAGATACTCGAGTATCCTCTCCTTGACCTTCTCGAGACCATAATGGTCTGCTTCAAGTATCTTCTTTGATTTTATAATATCGGTATTCTCTTTTGAATACTTATCCCATGGCAGCGAAAGGCAGATCTCAAGGTAATTCCTGCTCACCGCCGCTTCGGGCGACTGCGGCGAGCTTTTCTCGAGCCTGTCGCATTCGCGTAAGAGCTTATCTTTGATATCGTCGGAGGCATTCAGCTCGAATATCTTACGGCGGAACTCATCAAGCTCCTCCTCCTGCGACACTCCTCCGCCAAGCTCCTCGGAGATTATCTTCATTTGCTCACGCAGATAATACTCACGCTGATTCTTGTCTATCTGCTCCTGCACTCTTTCGCCTATCTCAGCCTCGAGGTTGAGCAGATTGCCCTCGTCGGCAAGCAGCACGCAGAGAGCCTCAAGGCGCTTAATCTTGTCAAACTCCTCAAGTATTCGCTGCCTGTCCTCATATTCTATCATAATATTGCCCGCAACATAGTCGGCAAGCTCGCCCGGCTCGGACTTCTGCATAACGCCGGTGACGATATCAACGGGCATCTGCGACGCAACCTCGACATAGTCGGCAAAGAGCTCTTTGGCGTGACGGACGAGCGCTCTTGAATAATCGCGCAGCTCCTCGGCAACAGGCAGCTCGGCAACGGGCACAATGAGCGAACGCAGGCACTTTGAATTCTTGCCGGCAACGCCGCCGATGAGCCTCGCTCTTGCGATACCCTCGACCGCCACTCTGATATTGGTGTTTTTGCCGGGCATGCGAATAAGCTGCTTCACCTTGGCAATAACGCCGATATCATAAAGCTCGTCATAGTCGGGATTGTCGACAGCCACGTCACGCTGAGCTACAAGGAATACCTCCTGCCCGCCGTCCATGGCCTCTTTGAGCGCATTTATCGACTTCTCTCGCCCCACCTCAAAGTGAATGAACATATCGGGGAACACGACCAACCCTCTGAGCGCCACGGTCGGCAGCTCACGGGGCTTCTCGCTGAATGTTAAAAACTCTTTATCTATCATAACTTCTCCTTTTCGGATACACTGACCGATTATTCCATTATAGTGTAATATTATATAATATTATCGTCAAACCGTCAACTGTGATTATGGTTAATATTCTGTAAATTTTTTATGTATCCGCAATATTGAAAAAACCGCCGCACCGTTTGAACGATGCGGCAGCATTAATTATACTTTTTCTCTGTATTTTTTCCTTGCGTACCTGAAAATCACATAGGCAAGGCAGATGAGCACGAAAACGCCGATGCAGACAGCGTATTTGACGGTCTCCTCGGTCATTTTTTCGCCGTCGACGTTTGGCTCGGCTGCGGTATCTGTGCCGCCGAAGAAGAACGAGTTGGACGAAATTCCGGACGGGATATAATTTTTGACGTCATCCCAAAGCGAGCTCATAAGAGCCAGCGTCTCCGCGGGCAGATTCCTGAAAAGCTGAGTCTTGACGCTTCCCTCCTCGGGATAAAGCGTTTCATCGTGATAATAGGTATAATCGGGGTTATTATACACCTCGCTGTGCGGGCTGCCGTAGCAGATATATTCGGCGTTTGCAAGGGCTACATCAGGCTCGAGCAGGAAGTTGATATACAGCTCTGCGGCGAGCTTATTCTTTGAGCCTTTGAGGATGCAGGCGGAGTCAAAAAAGTAGTTGACGCCCTCCTTGGGGTAAACGAAGGCAAGGTCGGGGTTATTCTCCTTCATGGTGAGATAATCGCCGACAAAATAAGGTGCAAGCGCAGCCTCGCCCGACTCCATTTTGAGAAAGACCTCGTCGTTGACGTAGTTGGGGTTGACTCTTTTCTGCTCCTTGAGCAGCTCGGCGGCAGTCCGCCAAGCGGCAGGGGCGTCGGTGTTATAATCCATGCCGAGAATACTCTGAGCGATGGCAAAGGCATCCCTCGGGTTATTGATCATAAGAATTTTGCCCGAATATCTCTCGTCCCAAAGCGCAGTCCAGCTGTCGGGAGCTTCCTCAACCATGGTGGTATTATAGATAAGGCCGATATAGCTGACGGTATAGGGCACGGAATACTCGTTGGTCGGGTCGTAACCGAGGTTGCGGTATTTGTCGGGGATATACTTGAAATTCGGGATATTGTCGAAGTCGATCTTCTCCAGCATTCCCTCGCTTATCATACGCTCCACCATGTAGTCGGAGGGTATGACGATATCGTAGGCGATCCCGCCGCCCTTTAGCTTGGAATACATGACCTCGTTGTTGTCATAGGTGTCGTAAACGACTTCGATGCCGTATTTCTTCTCAAACTCGGCGTTGATATCGAGAGTGTCGTCCGCACCGTCGGAGATATATTCACCCCAGTTATAAACATAGAGCTTAGTGCCTTTGAGGGCGTCGATATCGCTCTGCTGCGCCGCAAAGGCCGCCGTGCAGGGTACGAACGCCAAAGCACACGCCAAAAGAATGGCAAAGAATTTTTTCACTGTTTTGCCGCTCCTTTCAGATAGATTTATTTCTTGCTTTTTGTTTTTTCGTCGCTCTTTTGCTGCGCAAAATTATAAAGGATGAGCAGCACAAGGATGCTCACGAAAATAAGGGCGGAGAGAGCGTACATATCGGGCTTTACGCGCTTCTTGGTCATCGCGAATATAGCTATCGGCAGGGTCTGGAAGCCCGGACCGCAGGTAAAATAGCTGATGATAAAGTCATCGAGCGAGAGCGTGAAAGCCATTATCATGCCGGTGATGATGCCGGGCATTATCGAGGGCAGTACGACCTTGAAGAACGCCTGAGCGGGTCGGCAGCCGAGATCCTGCGCCGCCTCCGCAAGGTTTTTATCCGTTTGACGCAGCTTCGGCAGCACGGTGAGGATAATATAAGGCAGGCCGAATGTGACATGGGCTATCAGCAGCGTGCCAAAACCGAGAACGGCCTCCGAATTGACCAGTCTGCCGACAAACACAAAGAGCAGCATCATCGAGATGCCCGTCACTATCTCGGGATTCATCATCGGAATATTGGTGACGGCCATGACGGATGAGCGCATGAAGCCTTTTTTGTATTTATTGATGCCGACGGCTGCCGCCGTGCCGAGCACCGTCGCAATGACAGACGATGTGACGGCAAGGATAATGGTGTTGTAGAACGCGCGCAAAGTCGCTTTATCCTGGAATAGCGACTCATACCATCTGAGTGAGAAGCCGCTGAATACGCTCGTGCTGCTTGAGGAGTTAAACGAAAAGATGATCAGAACGATAATTGGCGCATAGAGGAAAAGGAACACGAGCGCCGCATAGATCTTAGACGCAGTTTTCATATTACCATCCCCTCCTCGTCGCCGCTGAAGCGGTTCATGACCGCCATGCAGATAAGGATAAGCACCATCAGCACCAGCGAGAGCGAGGCGCCGAGATTGTAGTTATAAGACTGTTGGAACTGGCGCTCGATAACATCGCCGATAAGGTCAAAGGAGCCGCCGCCGAGCTTCTGCGAGATATAGAAGGTGCTGACCGACGGAACAAAGACCATGGTGATGCCCGAGATAACGCCGGGCATACTCATCGGGATTATGCAGCGCTTTATAACGGTGAGCCTGTTGCCGCCGAGATCCTGCGCCGCCTCTACCATGCTGTAGTCAAGCTTCGCCATGACAGAGTAAATAGGCATTATCATATACGGCAGGAAATTATAGACCATGCCGAGTATGACGGCGCCAGAGGTGTTTATCATATGTATCGGGTCAATGCCGAGCTTTGCGAGGAACGAATTGATGATACCTGTATCCTGCAAAAGCGCCATCCATGAATAGGTCCTGATGAGGAAGCTCATCCACATCGGCAGCATGACAAGCATAACAAGCGTGCGCTGCACCTTCTCGGTCTTTTGTGAGATGATATAGGCGAGCGGGAACGCTATCAGCAGGCATATGACAGTGGCGACTATGCCGAACCAGATAGAGCGCAAAAATGTGGGCGCATACTTGCTCAGCGCCGAGATATTGTCGATGGTGAAGTCACCGCTCGGGTTTGTAAACGAATAATAGACAACGAATATCAGCGGGGCGACGATAAACAGCGCCGACCAAACCACATACGGCGAGGATATCAGCTTCGCCCTGAGAGAAGAACGGCCGCTCATTCCTCGACCCCCTCCTCGTCCTCGGGAAGCTCCGCGTTTGAAAGCTCGTCAAATTCTTCGCTGAACGAGCTGTAGTCGCCGTACATACCCGAGTATTCGGATTTCTTCATAATATGTATCGCGTCAGGCTCGATAAAGAGGCCTATCCTGCTGCCCTCGGCCTGATAATCGGTGGTCTGTATCATCCACTTGAAGCCGCCGATATCAACGATTATCTCAAAGTGAACGCCCTTAAATGTGACGGAAGTCACAACGCCGCAGAGCATACCTTTATCGGGCTGCACAACGTCCACATCCTCGGGGCGCACGACCACGTCGCAGGCCTCGTTCTTGGCGAAGCCCTTGTCAAGGCACTCAAAGCGGTGGCCCGAGAATTCAACAAGGCAGTCGTCAAGCATAATACCGTCAAGGATATTGCTCTCGCCGATGAAATCGGCAACAAAAGCGTTCTTCGGCTCGTTATATATATCGAGCGGAGTGCCTATCTGCTGGATAACGCCGCTGTCCATAACAACGACGGTATCGGACATCGAGAGGGCCTCCTCCTGATCGTGGGTAACGTAAATAAAGGTGATGCCGAGGCGCTGCTGGATATTCTTCAGCTCCACCTGCATATCCTTACGCAGTTTAAGGTCGAGAGCGCCGAGAGGCTCGTCGAGCAGCAGCACCCTGGGCTTTACCGCAAGCGCCCTCGCAATGGCGACTCGCTGCTGCTGGCCGCCCGAGAGCGAATTTATGTTACGCTTATTAAAGCCCTTGAGGTTGACAAGAGCCAGCATCTCCTCGACAGTCTCCTTTATCTGCTTCTCAGGCAGCTTTTTTATACGCAGACCGAACGCAACATTCTCATAAACATTGAGGTGAGGGAAAAGCGCGTAACGCTGAAAAATGGTGTTAACCTGCCTTTTGTGAGGCGGTACACCATTAATTAACTTGTCTTCAAAAATCACTTCACCCTCGTCCGGCTCAATGAATCCGGCGATTATACGCAGGGTGGTCGTCTTACCGCAGCCCGAGGGACCGAGCAGAGTTATAAACTCCTTATCGCGGATATACAGATTGAGATTTTTGAGCACCTGATTATCCCCGAATGTGACGGAGATGTTTTTCAGATCAATAATAACGTTTTTTTTCAATTATGCAGCCCCTCTCTGCCGTGGTACAGGCGAATTATTAAAATAAAATATAGTGCAAAAATCTGCAAATGTCAACAATTTTTTTATCAGAATCGTGAAAAAGTAGTTGGGAGCAAAAAAATTCAAATATTTTTCTCATTCTAACTCGTAAACGCTCGTTATATCTCGTTTTTTCTCTGATTTTTTGTTTTAAAACTTTTTTTGACCTTTTTGAATTTTTATACCGTTTTTTAACAGAAAAACGCTCAAAAAGCCGGGCGGCTCTTTCACCGCTCCGGCCTTGTTCATTTTATTTCGAGGAAAAGGACGTTGCTTGCGCCGAGAGTGTACTCTAAATCGAGCACCCCGTCTTTCACTTCGGCGGTGCGTGTAACGGGGATAAGTCCGGCGGACTTGACATAGCCGTCACGCAGCCGGATAAAGTAAAGCTCTCTCGCCCACTCCGCTGAAAGGGTGGTCTTTGACTCCAAAACAGGGTCGTCGGGCGACCATGAGAAGCAATCGTCGGTGATATTGTATTTTACCCTGTCGGCACACCATTCATCAAAGAAATTGCAGTCGTCATTGACGAGATATTCGGTGACGGTCACGGTTTTGCCTTCAAGCTGCGGGACATTTATCCTAAATCTGCAATTCTCTAACATTGTCGGCTACATTCGGCAATTCATCGCCGAGCGCAGATGCGTCGACGGTGAAAACCGCCTTGCCTGTGCCAGCAAAAAGCCCGGGAATAGCAGATATAAACAGAGCAACGGCGCTTAAAGCTGCGCAAAGGGGTTTGAAAACGGTTTTGATAATATTCATAACTACCTCTTTCGCACGCTAATACCATTATATAGACCGATTATAATACTCTGCGGCGCAAAAATCAATCGCAAAAGCCAAAGATTTCACCAAGTTCGGACAAAATCTTCGGGAATGTTAATAAAATATTAAATTTTGCTTGCAATTTTTTATTAATGCTTTATAATAAAAACTGTATTGCATTCCCCAAATAAACTGTGAAGGAGAAAAAGAAATGGACCTGAGTAACATTATCGCCAAGAAAAAAACATACGCAAAGTATATGCTCAAAGAAATCACGCATATATGCAAGGACTTCGAGAAGCGCGCCCCCGGCTCCAAGGGCGAGGAGCAGGCCTGCATTTACATGGCTGATGTGCTTAAAAAAGACTGCGGCTGCGACCGTGCGGACGTTGAATCCTTTGAGGAGCATCCCGGCTCATTCTACGGCTGGCTTTACATCACTCTGACAAGCGTGCTGCTTGCCATCGTGCTGCTTTTTGTCGGTCTGCCCATAGTCTCCGCTATCCTTATCGTATTCGGTCTCTTTGTTGCTTTGATGCAGTTCGGCGCATATATCAAGCTCGTTGACTTCCTCTTCCCCAAAAAGATCGGTCACAATGTCACCGCTATCAAGAAGTGCACGGGCGAAGTCAAGCGCCGCATCATCTTCAACGGTCACCCCGATGCAGCATGGGAATGGCCCGTCAACTACAAGCTCGGCGGCGTCGGCTTTGAGAGCCATGCCATCATCTGCGGCGTCGGCGCTCTCTATTATCTCGTTCTTTCTATCATTGCCTGCGCCAAGTTCGGCGTTGTCTCCAAGATAGTCGACGAATCATCCACCATGACCACCTGCGCTCTTATCGGCCTTATCTTTGTCCCCTTCCTCATCGGTCTCTATTTCATGTGGAATAAGCACAGAGTCGTTGACGGCGCAAACGACAACCTCTCCGGCTGCTACATGGGCATAGCTATCCTCAAGGCGCTTCAGGATGAAGGCATTGAGTTTGAGAATACAGAGATAGGCGTTATCCTCTCCGGCTCCGAGGAAGCGGGTCTCAGAGGCGCCAAGGCATGGTGCGAGGCTCACAAGGGCGAATTTGACGACGTGCCTACCTTTATTTATTCCTACGATACTATTCACGATCCGAAGCAGCTCATGACCAACTACCGTGACCTTAACGGCACCGTCAAGGCTGACAAGGACGTTTCCGACCTCTTTATGGAGTGTGCCGAGGAGCTCGGCATATTCTGCAAGAAGGGCTGGGTTCCCCCGCTCGGCGGCGCTACCGACTCCGCAGCCTTTGCACAGGCAGGCTTCAGAGCAACCGGCATCACCGGCCTCAACCACAAGCTCGAGGACTACTACCACACCCGCAGAGATACATATGACAACATGAATCTTGAAGGTCTTGCAGGCTGCTTCGCAGTCAGCGTCAAGGTGCTTGAGAAATTTGACGGCGGCGCAAAGCAGTAATCGTATAACTCACAAAAACTCGGGACTTCCGATTAACGGAAGCCCCGATATTTTATTTGTATTCGATTTTATCAGTCAAATGCTCTGAGGGACTGATTCTTATCGGAGACCATGAATTGCGGGTATTTCTCATTAACGCCTGCGTAGAATTCGCCGTCGCAGCTGAGCAGCCACATCAGGAAGCCGCTCATATCCGAGCCGTAGGAGCAGGAAACGTGAGGAGCACCCTTGATTATGTAAGTATACTCGGGATAGAGCGCCGTTGAGAGGTCAACGATTCTGTCGGGTGAGAGATACTTGGGGTCGGCGGGCACATAATCGTCGCCGAGGGTCTCGCCGTACTTTGCGACCGTCGCATAGCCGGACATCTGATAAGTCTCAAGCACGCCGTCGCCGTTGAAATTCGCGCTTTCATAAACGGGAGCAAGCGGCGTATCGTAATGCGCCACAATAGCTATCTTTACGCCGTTATCTATCATCTCATTGATGAGCTTATCCCTGTTTTTCATCATAAGCTGAAGCCTCTCGGCCTTTGCGATGAATTCGGCATTCTCCTTTTGTTTGTCGCCGAATATAAAATCAAGGGCGTCGCCGAAATCCTGCGGCTGGACAAGACCCCAAAGCGGCAGCATATAGCCGAATATCGGAGTGAGGGTCTTTTCGTAAGCCTCTTCCTTATAATTATCAATGATAAAATCGGTCAGTTTTGTGACAGCCTTAAATGCGCCGAGCTTATTAAGAACCTTGATAAACACGCCCGCTGCGGGCTTGTCTCCGACAAGGGAGAGAACGTATTTATAAAGGTTATCGGGGGTTATTTCGACCTTGCCCGTCAACATATCCGAGGCGACCTGAGCGCCGCAGAAGGTGGAGGACATAAAGAGACAGCGCTCAACCTTGCTGTAGCCGTATTTGGTGAGGTAAGCGACAGTCATGATGCCGCCCATGCTGGAGCAGACTATCTTGACCTTATCGTGGCCGGTCTCTCTGAGGGCGGTGTTGACCGTCTCGTTGATATCATCGGCAACCTCCCACGGATCAATGCGCCAGTCATAATAAAAATAATATGTATGACCCTCGGCAAAGGTCTCGGTGCAGGCTCTTGCGATACCCGTCTCGTTGCGATCGTCGGTTATGACCTCTTCATAGTGATCTGCGCTGAGCGGGAATCTCTCATAGCCGACATTATACATCGACGAGCCGTCGGGATTCATCGAAAGACCGCCCATGATCTCATTGACATAGTCAAGAAGCACATCCATGGCGGGGTCGAAGCTGAAATTCATAACTCCCTTGTAGATCATTTTGACAAGGCAGCCGACAACGCCCTTTGCGTCAATCGGAGCGATCGCCGGGCGCTGCCGCTCGGTGCCGTAATCAATGCTCAGGCCGTTGAAATCCATGCCTCTGACTATTACCACGGGGAGGTCGCTGCACTCCCCTGCCTGCTGTGCGGAATGGGCAAACGCCGGCACACAAGCGCCGAACGCCAATACCAGCGCCAGCAGGACGCTGATGACTTTTTTCATTAGTATATATCTTCCTTTCCTTCGGGCATTCGCCCGTTAAAATACTTGCAGATCAGACATCGACCTTGTAGTGATGAACATAAAGACCGATCAGCTTATCGTAGTCGAGCACATGCATATTTGCGCCGTCCTCGGTCGCGAGGAAGGTAAGCCCCTCGGCCTCGACCTTATCTCTGCCGACGTTTCGCTCAAACGCTATCTTGGTTTCGCCCGTCTCGACGTTGACGCTCAGGATATTTTTTGTCCATTTGCCGTCTCTCTCTTCGCCGGTGTCGCTTGAGAGATAGAGAGTGCCGTTATAAAATTCGCCGCCTTGTATGCGATGGATATCCTCCATGCCGGTGACGGTGATCTCCTTTACAAAACGCATACCGTCGTTGACATCGTACACCCTGATCTCTTTTTTGTGAGACCAGCCCGAGGCATAGAGCAGCCCCGTATTGCCGTCAACGGCGAGCCACGGGATACCATCGCCGTAAAGCTCGTTCGGCAGGTCGTATATCTCGCCTGTAGGCTCAAGGGTATTGCAGTCAAAAACGACTATGCACGCCCCGCACTCGCCGCCGCCCTCGACGGAGGCATATATTTTTCCGTTATATGCGCTTATGCCGCCGATATGATTATTGCCCCTTTCCCTGCATTTATCGGGCAAGGGATTGAGCCGCACCTTTACGGTGGTCATGCCGTCAAGAGTCCTCTTTGCAAGCGCCGTGGTATTTATAGCGGTTATCGCTCCGCTGGTATAATAATACTCGCCGTCGGTGGTGATCCCCTGCCCTGCGGTGAAGGCTTCACCGAGCACGACGAGATCCTGCGAAACAAGCTCAACGCCGGGGGTACTTTGCGCCCTCGGGCCGACCAAAAGGCAGATGAGCCAAAGCGGCAGCATTATCAGTGCGCGTATCCTGCTGAAAAGCTTCATCGGTTACCTCCAATCGGAATTTTATATGTGTTATTTTATCACACTGTTCACAAAATAGCAAATATTACATTAAGGTTTTTTAATTTAAAATTGAATATTTTTTAATATTTTTGTCTGTTTCCGACAATCAGCCTTTACAAATCGAAAAGAATTTGTTATAATTGTTTAAAAATTCAGTGGAGGCTATAACATGAAAAACAGCAAAAAGATCCTTGCCGTCCTCCTTACGGCGGCGATGCTTTTATCCTTTGCTCCCTGCGCTTTTGCAGAGGGCGATGAAAGCAGAATTGATTACACTATCAGCAACCCTTACGCAGGCGTCGATTTCGACTCCTATCATCAGTATAAGACCGACCTTCACAGCCACACGCTCTTCAGCGACGGCGGCTACACCCTGCCCGAAATGGTCGAGCGCCACTATGAGCTGGGCTTCGATATCATGGCGATAACCGATCACGGCTCCGTCAGCTACGGCTACACCGAGCAGGATCACTGGGATGTCATGAAGCTCGTCAGCCTTGTCAGAAAGAAGAGAATCGATTCCTCCCTCCTTGACGAAAGCGGTACCGCCGAGAACGGCAACGCCTATAAGGTATTCAAGCAGGGCGGCGACGAATTCTATCAGCAGACCCTTGCCGACGGCACCGACGGTCAGACCATGCTGCGTGTACCCTATGGCGTTGAGAACAACCCCACCTCCTTTAACAACGCTCACGTCAACTCATGGTTTGTCGATTACGGTCACAAGGTCATCGGCGGCACAAGCAACTACGAGCGCCCGATAAGCAATGTCGACAAGCTCGGCGGTCTCTCGGTCATCAATCACCCCGGCGAATACAGCAACGCCCGCGATGAGCTTTACACTGCCGACGCCTATAACGCCGAGAATCCCATGTATAACTACAAGATAAACAAATTCGCCCATCTGCTCAGGACATACGGCACCTGCATCGGTATCGACGTCAACAGCAAGGGCGACTACAGGACCCGCTTCGACAGGAAGCTCTGGGATATCCTGCTCCAAAAAGTCACACCCACCGGCAGAAATGTGCTCGGTATTGCCTCCACCGACTCTCATAACCTTGACATCGTCGACTCCGGCTATGTACTTGCGCTCATGCCCGAGAAGACCTCCGCGGCGCTCAAAAAGAGCCTTGAGAGCGGTCAGTTCTTTGCGGCGAGCAAGTATATCGGCAACTATAACGAATTGGTTCAGCTTTATGAGGAGGTACGTGTGATCAAAAGCCTCGAGGCGTCGAGGGTTGCCGGCAAGCTGAGCGAGGCAGTTAAAAATATCGCCGCTCAGATAGAGAACGGCAAGCAGAAGGATCAATATAAAGTCGAGGACGGCACCGTTGCCCCGAAGGTAACGAATATCATCGTTGACAACACCGCCGACACCATCACCGTGACTGCCGAAAACGCCCTCACCGTTCACTGGATAGCAGACGGCAAAGTCATCCATGTCGGCAGCAGGATAGATCTCAACGATCACTCCGACGAGATAGGCAGCTATGTCAGAGCCGAGGTATTCGGCGCGGGCGGCATCCTCTATGTCGAGCCCTTCCTGCTCAGCTATGACGGCGCACCCGCACCCGAGGATGAGGGTCACTTCTATGATTTCGGCACTATCGCATCACTCATCTGCGACACTCCCGTCAGAATCCTCGAAATAATCCTGCCGCTCGGTCTTATCTTTAAGCTCGCAGGCAAATAATCGGTTTATCGGCCGCCGCGCCCCGTGCACGGCGGCTTTTATCTAATCAAATCGGATTTTTGATGAAAAAACTCGGTTTTTTAGAGTTTTTTATTGAATTCACTTCAATAAAATGTTACAATTAATTGAAAAAATTTAATCGGCGGGTCTTATGTGCCGTCAAGGCAGCGCGAGCGGCATATCGACCGGCCGAAACTCACTCTTTCACTCTAATTTTGAAAGGTTGGAATTCAAAAATGGATTACAAAATGAATCTTACCCAAGAAGAGCTTGACATCCTCAACGGCTCCAAGGGCGAAGCGATGGCGAAGGTCATGAAGACCCTCGTTATGTACGGCGACGCTTTCGGCGCGACCAAGATGGTGCCCGTAACGAGCAAGATGGGTCATCTCGTCACCAGCTTCGGCCTGAAGGTCATGAAGCCCGTCTACGACCTGATGGATCAGCTCATCGCCGGCGGCGCACTCTCCGGCCAGAAATTCACCGTTGACCCCAAGCCCCTTGACCCCAAGGTGCCTGCAAACCTGCTCCAGAAGCTCGTTTTCAACAAGTTCATGTATTCGATGCAGGACAGCTACGACGCCCAGCTCACAAAGCTCGGCCTGCTTGACAGCAAGTCCTACACCTGCACCTGCTACATGGATGAGGTCGGCAACAAGCCCGCAAAGGGCGACGTTCTCTCATGGGCAGAGTCCTCGGCAGTTGTTTATGCAAACTCAGTCCTCGGCGCGCGCTGCAACAGAAACTCCGGCATAATCGAGCTTTTCGGCTCCATCGTCGGCTTCGTCCCCTACTTCGGCCTGCTGACCGATGAGGGCAGAAAGGCTACATGGGTAGTCGAGATAAAGACCACCAAGAAGCCCGAGGCTCAGATACTCGGCTCCGCTATCGGCATGAAGGTCATGGAAGATGTGCCCTATGTCAAGGGTCTTGACAAGTGGATCGGCACCGAGCTTGACGGCGACGCCACCGCTTACCTCAAGGATTTCGGCGCCGCTACCGCCTCCAACGGCGCAGTCGGCCTCTATCACATCGCCAACCTCACTCCCGAGGCAGTCGAGCAGGGTGAAGCTCTCATCGCAGAGGGCGCAAAGACCTATGTCATCGACGACGCCGAGCTTGAGAGAGTCAAGGCAAATTACCCCATCATGTGGAAAGATAAAAATGCGAAGCCGAAGCTCTGCTTCGTCGGCTGCCCGCATCTTTCCAGAGCGCAGCTCATCGAGTGGACCGATAATGTCACCGCAGAGCTTAAGAAGAACGGCCTGAGCAAGGTCTCCGTGCCCACCGTCTTCACCGCAGCACCCGGCGTTATCGAGGAATTCAACAAGACCGAGTACGCCGCAAAGCTCAAGGCGACCGGCGTTGTGCTCAGCTACATATGCCCGCTCATGTATATGAATAATCCTCTTTGCAAGAAGATGCCCGTCATCACAAATTCCAACAAGCTCAGAACCTACACCACCGCCCGTTACTACACGAGCGACGAAATACTCGGCATCATCACGAAGGAGGTAAAGTAAGATGAAAAAGTTCAAAGGACGCCCTGTAGTCGCAGGCTCATGCACCGCCCCCGCCCTCGTCTCTCACGGCGGCTTCAACACCCTTGCTTCCTTCCAGGCAAGCCTTCAGTTCGGCGATAAGACTGCGAAGTGCGGCGATCAGAATAACTCCGATATCTACGGCAAGCCCATGGTCGGCACGGCTCTCTGCCTGCCCCAGACCATCGGCTCCACCACCGGCGGCATGGTGCTCTACTGCGCCAAGTCAATGGACAGAACTCCCGCCTGTATGCTCTTCTCGGAGCACATCGACTCCCTTGCCGCTGCCGGCGCTATCCTCTCCGCAGTTTGGACCGACGAGCCGATGCCCACAGTCGACTGTCTCGGCGAGGAATTCCTTAATTATGTTAAGGACGGCATGAAAGTGACCGTTGAACCCGACGGCACCGTAACGGTAGAATAATTTAATTCCAAACCCACAGCGAGCTGCGGCAAATGCTGCAGCTCGTTTTTTAATATGCAGAAGGCTCCCCAATCAAGGGGAGCCAAAAGTTCAAGCTCAATTGTCAATAATTAAGCAAAAATCGAGAAAATCGCCAAGAAAATATCAACAAAGACTTCTAAAATCATAACAAGGAAGCCCAGGATTGAAAAGCCTGAATTATCCGATGGCGGTGTGTCATCCTGTTGCTTTTCCCAAACTGCGTAGAGAGTAGCGTCTCCGTTTAATGTTACCTTGTCACCGGCGGTGAAGCTGGCTGCGGTCGCCGAGCGGTTCTCCGACCAACCGAGGAAGTTATAGCCGCTCCTCACGGGTTCAACAGAACTGATTATATATGAGGTGCTACCCGTCTGCGTTGCGGGTGCGCCGCTGCCGCCGTTGGCATCATACATTAGCTTATAGGAAGTGGCCGACTCTTTTTGCCACACAGCATAAAGTGTTGTGTCTTTATTCAACTTGATCCTGTCGCCGGCGGTATAGCTTGCAGCGGTTGCCGAACTGCTCTCTGACCAACCGAGGAACTTATATCCGCTTCTCACCGGCTTGGTTGAGGAGATCGTATACGAAGTGCTGCCAGTCTGGGTTGAGGGCGCCCCGCTGCCTCCGTTAGCGTTGTAAGAAAGCTTGTAGGAAGTAACTACCGTTCCGCCGTTTGTTGAAATTATAAAGTTGTAGTTGCCTGTACCGGAATTTTGCTTGACAGCAAAGTAATATGTTCCCGAACTAAGATCTATGCTTTCATCCATGTCACACTTCTTTGAAACATCGTTCCAGTATTTGTACGTTAAATGCCAAACATCTTTCCCGTTGGAATCGTAGATATAATAACTTGAGCAATAAATATATGCCGTCAGCTTAATGTTGATTTTTCCCGATGACGACATGGTGAACTTATAAAAATCACAGTCGTCATTGTTTGCAATCTGACCATAATAATTGCTGTTTGTCAAGATAGAAGAAGCTGCCGCCATTGTGTTATTTTTTCCGCCCGTCGTTTCCTTAAAACTCTCGTTGGCAGAGGAAAAAGTCATTTTGAAATTGTAGTTTCCTGTACCGTAATTTTGCTTTACAGCAAAATAATACGTTCCGGAAGTGAGGTCAACAATTTCGCCCATGTCATACTGCTTTGAAACGTCATTCCAGTATTTGGACGTTAAATGCCAAACATCTTTTCCGTTGGAATCATAAATATAATAATCTGTGCGATAAATATATGCCGTTAATTTAATGCGAATTGATCCAGAAGTTGACAAAGTAAATTTGTAAAAATCACAGTCGTCATTGTTTGCAATCTGACCATAATAATTGCTGTTTGTCGAGATAGAAGAAGCTGCCGTTATCGTATTATTAGTACCGCCGGTCGTTTCCTTAAAGCTCTCATTGGCAGATGTAAAATTCAACCTGAAATTATAGTTACCTGTACCGTCATATTGCTTTACAGCAAAATAATATGTTCCCGAGGTAAGGTCAACAGTTTCGTCCATGTCATACTGCTTTGAAACATTATTCCAGTATTCGTACGTTAAATGCCACACATCTTTTCCGTTGGAATCATAAATATAATAATTTGCGCAATAGATATATGCCGTCAATTTAATGTTGATTTTTCCCGATGACGACATGGTGAACTTATAGAAGTCCTGCGTGCTTGAGTCGGTAATGGAATCGCTGTAGGATTGCCCGAACGATATGCTCGTTGCGTTGCTCATACTGCTCCCTGCCGCCGAAGCTGAGAGAGTCGTTGCTGCGCTTATGCCGAAAATTGTTATCAGCACAAGCAAGACCGATAGGATTTTTTGCGTCTTTTTCATATTTTTACTCCTCGCATTTTTTTAGAAATGCATAAAATCATTTCCGCTGTATATTATAGGACATATCGTCCTAAATGTCAATAGGACTTTTTGTCCTGCGGTATAATTTTTTTGGTGATATTATGTATTTGCGTATAAAAGACATGAGAGAAGACAGGGACATGACACAAAAAGAGATTTCTTCAATGCTTTTTTGCGACCAATCTCTCTACTCAAAATATGAACGCGGCGAAAGAGACATTCCGCTTTCATTAATAATCAAACTTGCAGATTATTACAGTGTCAGCATAGATTATCTTGTAGGCAGAACCAACAATCCGAATATGCACTGAGCTACTGTTTGATTATCGCCCTATTCCTACAAAAAAGCGACGGACAAAACCGTCGCTTTTGCAATATCATCTTATCGTCATGTTTGATTTGAAAAGCTTCTTAAAGAATGCTGCAACTTTCCTGAATATGCCCGCTTTTGAAGTTAGATTTTGAGTTGCAACAAGCTCGTTTCCGTCAGAGTCCGTAACCGTATTGCCGTCAACGTCAACTATTTTTGCAGTGACTGTCGCCTTCCCCTTGGCAACGGACTTTAGGCTGCATATTATACCATCCTCTGATACCGACATCTCAAATCCTTTGCCATCAATGCTCCACATGATATGCGTACCTTCGGGCACTACAGACGTGTCCGCTGAAAGCTCTAATGTATAACCGTATTTTATTTTCTCTGTTGTTGGCTTGACTATGAGTTTAGCCGAAATCTCCTCTGCCGACGGCACGGCGACCGGCTCGACTGCCGGCTCGTCATAAATTGTTTCAGGGAAAGCCTCGGGGTAGACTGCGTTATTGCTTAGCGCTGCGTGATAAAGTCCACCGTAAGATGAGCGTGCAAGCTCATCGTCGTTCCAGTCGTTTACCTCAATCAGCTTACAGCTTTGACCGTCACACCTTATATTGGCACTGTCGCAATAATATACACCGCTGTCGTCACCGGGATCAGAGTGGGTATAATTAAAGTTAATAATACCGTTTTTTCGGAAATAGATATCCCCTTTTTTATATCCGGTTTTATCAAAAAGAACAAGGATCTCGGCTGCGCCGTCAAGCGTAGCGAACTGCTCCTGAGTTATCTTTATACCACCGTATTCTTTGAATTCCTTCGCTTCGGCATCCCAAAAGAAATAGTAATACTTCTCGGCTCTGGAAAGGAATCTTGTGCCGTCATACATACCGTCAAATTCGGTGCTGAGAACCCCGAGAGTATTATCGTCGACCTTGCGCTTTCTGTTTGAAGAAATCTCGGAAATATTGGTAAGCTCACATTCTCCGTCCGCAACGGTAAAAATTTTAGTATCAACATAATTTCCCGGCACGGTGTCAACAGCTATGAAATTCACCCCGCAGATTTGGAAAACTTCTATAGCATCATCATCCCAAGAATAAACACCGCTCACAACTTTAGTGCTTTTGTCTGCAGTTACATAATAAATGTCACCGTTGCAGCCGTCATCAGTATCGGCCGATTTTTCGCCGACAAAAGCAAACATTTCAAATGTCGAGTTGCCGTCAAAATCATCATACTCATAGTCGAGCACACTTTTTCCTGTTTCTGCCTGAAGTCGAATGACATAATCGTGAGCAGTCGGCTCGACAGCGGCAATACACGGCGCAAGTGTTGATATGAGAAGCGAAAAAGTAAAAATACAGACTACGAAACGTGAAAAAAATTTTTTCATATATAATCCTCCGTACATTTGTGAGTACGGATTAATTATACATGCAGAAATTACGGCTGTAAAGTATTGAAAACGATTACAAATCGTAATCTGTCATATGTGCAATACTTTTTGGCTCATTTGCTCTTTTTAACTGCAAAAGAGGCTGGATTTTAGGCGAATAGGGATATTTTTTGCAAGATTGTAAAATAAGGCTTGCAAATCATAAGAAAATAGTATAAAATAAAGCAGTTAACAATCCAAACAAACGGAGGTATTCGTCATGAACATAGCAAACGCAACCCGTGAGCAGCTCACCGAGAGGCTTGCGACACTCAATAAAGAATACGACGCTTATAAAGCACTCGGGCTTTCGCTCAACATGGCGAGAGGCAAGCCCGCACCGGCTCAGCTTGAGCTTTCCGCCGAGATGCTTGACCCCGACCTCCTCGGCGACTTTAAAGCCGATGACGGCATGGATATCCGCAATTACGGCGGCCTTGACGGCATCCCCGAATGCAAATCAATATTTGCCGAAATCCTCGGCGTTGAGGCAAAGAACCTGATTATCTTCGGCAACTCCAGCCTCAATGTTATGTATGACTATGTCTCCCAATGCATGATGTTCGGCGCAGGCGCAAAGCCATGGTGCGCTCAGGAAGGAATTAAATTTCTCTGCCCCGTGCCCGGCTATGACAGGCACTTCGGCATCCTTGAGCACTTCGGCATCGATATGATCAATATCCCCTCGGATGAGAACGGCCCCGACATGACTATGATCGAGGAGCTGGTTAAGGACGAGAAGGTCAAGGGTATAATCTGCGTGCCGATGTATTCAAACCCTACAGGCTACACCTATTCGGACGAGACGGTGCGCCGCTTTGCCGCACTCAAGCCCGCCGCAAGGGATTTCAGAGTTATTTGGGATAACGCCTACTGCGTTCACCACATTTACGACACTCACGACAGCCTGATGAATATTTTTGAAGCTGCCGCCGAATACGGCACGGAGGATAATTTCATCGAGGTCTGCTCGACTTCAAAGATAACCTACCCCGGCTCTGGTGTTGCGGCTCTTGCGGCATCAGACGCAAATATCGCCGCCGTCAAAAAGAGAATGACCGTCCAGACGATAGGATACGACAAGCTCAACGAGAAGCGCCACGCCGCATTCTTCGGCGACAAAGCCGGTATCGAGCGCCATATGCTCCGCCATGCCGAGATACTGCGCCCGAAATTCGACTCGGTGCTCAGCGCCTTTGACAAGCATCTTGCGGGCAAGGGCATTGCCGCCTGGACTAAGCCGAACGGCGGCTATTTCATCAGCCTTGACGTTTACCCCGGCTGCGCCAAGAGGACTGTGCAGCTCTGCAAAGAAGCAGGCGTGACCCTCACGGGCGCGGGCGCTACCTACCCCTACGGTAAAGACCCCGAGGACAAGAACATCCGCATTGCCCCCACCTTCCCGTCAAGGGACGAACTCTGCAAGGCGGTCGAGATACTCTGCTTATGCGTTGAGATCTCTGCTGTTGAGAAAAAGCTCAACTGACGATTCCCATTTTCTTGAAGAAGCTCTCAGAGCTTATACCGTTTGGTCTGTTATATCTGCCGAGCCCGAAGAGCTTCTCGGGCTCGCTTTTTTTAATTGCATTCACCCGCTCCTCGCAGGTGAAGGCCGCCCTCATGCCGCAGTCCTTCATTATGCGGGCGGTGCATTTGCTGAAGCTGCCGAAGGGATAAGCTACGGCGCACGGCTCTTTGCCCGCGTTCTTCAGCATCGCCTCTTTCATTTTTGCCGCATCTGCGCTCAAAAATTCAGCATATTCCTCCTCCGACTCACTTTTTTTCTTCGCAGCCCCGCTTCTTGACGAGGTATTCTTGTGTAAATCGTAGGTGTGGCTCTGGATATCTATCACGCCGCCCTCACAGAGCTGCCGCACCTCAGACCAATTGAGATTTGAATAATTCAGATTGTGGTCGTCCTGCTTTGTATATGTATCGGTCGACGAGCCTATGACGAATCCGATAGCCGTGAAGCCGTATTTCTCCAGCAGCGGCAGGGCGGATTCAAGCAGCGTTTCATTGCC
>ULVG01065544.1_pt1 | contig 20766 bp, 27 predicted proteins | sample 1959221 | NCBI WGS metagenome assembly ULVG01 (sample SAMEA4835780, study PRJEB28245) | human gut metagenome | biome: gut microbiome; material: fecal sample | place: Denmark | collected 2008
TTTTTTTTTTTTAGAATTCACAAATAATAGTTACTCTATCTAATTTATTCTTTAAGTCAGATTCTGAAATATCAGCCATAATTAGTCTATATCTTCTAGTTTCAGAATCCCAAACATATGTTTTATTATCTTGATCTGTAGCAATATAAATAACATCATCTTCACCTATTGTAGGAAATTCAATACTTGGAACTCTTACTACCCATCTCTTATAGCTTCCCATTACTCCCTGTATAGATCCCTTTACCAAATTTACCCTTGTGTTAATATTGCCGCTTAATTGTTTATTATTCATATCAAGACTCTCTAAGTTTCTCTAATACTATAGGTAAAGATCCTTCTACCCACTTCTCATAATAACCACTGTTAAAATCACTTGAAACAATTCTGTCCATTTGCCTATAGCTTAATTGTCCATCACTATTGAAAGGATATATATCATGATCCAATATAAATCTAAGAATATTGTCCTCAACTACTGCATTAGTCAGTTTATAACTTCCACTATCTAATAATTCTGAAGAGACAACTAAAAATTCCTTATCTCCTGGTATATAAAATTCAAAATAAAATTCTGTGTTTATTTTGCCATTCTTAATAAACTTTACAGGATTGCCTTCAGTATCTGTTATCTCCGTTATCTCAATAATTATGTCACTGGGAATCTTAATTACCCTACAATTACAACAGCAGCCAACAGGCTCTCCATTTATTTCATTCAATATAATCATATTATTTTATTTCTACATAATCATACCAAAATACTGTTTTCTTATTTTTGTTTAATGAGTCAGATTTTTTATTCTTTTTATACTTATTCAAACATAATCTCGGTATAAAAGGCCATTTAGATTCTTTATGACAATTTGATTCTCTCAGATAATTAGGAGACAATTTACAATAAGTATTACTAGTTTTATCCCAATGTTTCTTATCACATACATACATGCAATAAGGATAATCATCATCAGAGATAAATATCTGTTTCAAGTGATCCAAATCTCCTTTATCAGTTTTTCTTAAAGTATCTTCCAGAACAATTCTATAATAGCATTTATGCTTCTCAAGAAGAGATATAACAGACATGACATCCACCTTATATTCACATAAGCCATGACATGCTATAAGGTTATAATCACAATCTAATCTAACTCTTAAATCAAAAACTCTGCAACCTTCATGAATTTGCTCAGGTATTGATAAGTTTTGAGTTTTACTGAATATCTGAAGTATTTTATGTATAAAGTTTTTAGGTTTATAACATGTCATCGAATTATGTGAGCCATACATATCTTTACTCCTTAATTAAATTATGTGTTAATTGTTCTCCCCAGCTATTCTCTTCCAATTTGATCTCTATCAAGCTAGTTTTATAGTTAAAATAAAGAGTGTTATCAACATAGCCACTTAGTGGAAAAATACATTGATTACCTTTTATTAAGCATTTAAGCCTACAATCAATTTCACCCTTATTATAATTATCCAATATTTCCATAGCAACACTAGGCTCTGTAATTGGAATGAAATTGCCAGTTATATTATCAATAGTACCTAAATCAATAAAAGTCAAAGAACTAGCACTATTAACACTAGCTAATTTATTTAGCTGAACAGATTCAGGCACATCTGATGTTATGGAACCAGTTACACGTAAGCTTCCTTTTATATGTACACCATCAGTGGTATTGATATAAACTGTACCACTAGTTATTCTAACTCCACTATATTCATTTATTTCACCATCACTAAGGTCACTGCCTTCTATAACTACTGGACCATTGTATCCATAAATCTTAATGTTATCCTCAGATACTCCAGTTTTTATAGTTATTGAGCTGTAATCATCATCACTATTATTCTTTGATTTTATTTCAATCGGACTACTACTAGCACTATTTTCAATCAAGTTAGTTTTAAATGTACCTGCCGTTAAAGTCCCTGTAACTAATGCAGTTCCTGATAAAAGAGAGGCTCCTGTAACATTAAGAGCAGGAAAATCTCCTTGATCATTTATAATCAAACTCTTTTTAAGAACAACTCCAGTATTATTTTTTATCGTTACTCCTCCTGAGGATTCAATAACTACATCTCCAGAAAGAGAATTTATATTAACATTGCCTCCTTGTAGATTTGTTGTATCTTCTGAATCAAGATTTAATGACCTGTCTGTATGAACCTCAAAGTTACCATTCTTATTAAGGACTATTCTATTAACTCCAGTACCATAACCTGTATCTTGACTAATTGAGAAAGTATCATTTATTATGTTACTACCTTTTTGAATATATGCTCTAAATGCAGTCCAAATCTCATGGTTACCATCAGTAATGGAGGTGTTTAATTCTTTAAGTATAGTTGTAAGGGATTTATTATTTGAGTTATATACTCCATCTGTATGAGTAATAGGGTATAATTTAGTAGTACTACTCCCTCCTACTAACTGATTTTCTATTAATTCTACTATTTTTCCCATAATGATTTAGATTAAAATACCACTAGTTCTTAATTGTGAGAGTAAGTTATTAAACGATGAGATTACTGTAGATAGCTCAGCAGCAGTGTCAATATTTGCTATATTATTAGATGCCTTGACAAGACCTAAAGTAGCTTTAGTTGCAGCTGAATATTTTGTATCATTATCATTACTCCAAACATATCCTTCTTCAGATTTTTTAAGTACCTGACCATTAGTTCCTCCTTCTGGAATAAACTTATATATTCTACTTGTTATTTCTAAGTAGCCATTTGTAACAACCATAGTATATACTACTAAATTACCTCCAGATATATAATATCTATAATATTCAGAGTTCTCCCCAATATTTCTGTCTCTGTAAAAAGTAATATGCTCTTCATCCTTAACTAATTCTATAATATCATAATCATTTGATATTGCAAGATCATCTATCTGAACTTTAATACCATTATTTAAATCATCTAAGGTTTCAGCACTTATCTTGATACATAAAGAGGATTTTACATTAGTCCATCCATTATCACCAAAATACCTTAAAATCCCATCATTTAACCAAAGGGAAGTAAGACTTGGTTCATTATCTGATTGTACTATATCATTATATTTTCCCATAATTTATATCTGATATTTGTTTTATTTCAATATATTTCATTGAGGCATCCAATATAGCTCTATAAAGAGGTACCCAATCTCCGTTGTAGTAAATCTTTATTACAACATCTTTAGCATCTGAAGAATCCAGCCATAAAACATCTCTGGATGTAGGCTCTTTATTAGACAGAGCTACTACTCTATAATTCTTTTGCATAATAATTAAGTTTTTCTTTTATTATTAAGAGACTGTCTTTTAATAGACAATTCCTCTTGATGTTTCCTTTTATCTAAATCTAACTTATCTCTATCTAGTTTAAGTCTTTCATTAAACTCTCTAATCTTTTCTGCCAAGTTTGCTTTAGCTTCTTCTGAGAATTCATTCTCTGTAATGCCATCATTCTCTTTATTTTCTGATTGCATTTGAGCAATCATTAATTTGACTTCATTATCCCTAATATTAGCATTCTCTTTCTGTTGAAGTTCAGACTGTTTTTGTTCTATTTCCATTTGAGCAACTTGTTGTTGAGACTCTAATTGTTGTTGCTGCATTCTAGAATTCCTTTCTTGAATAGCTTGTTCATCTCTCTCAACAAGTCTTTGTTTTTCTGCTAATGAACTAGAACTATATAATTTCATAATAGTTGAGAATGATAAAGTTTGATTTTGGAGCGCAGCCTGTGCCAATACATCTAGTTTTTGGGAAAGTTCTTGTGTTCCCTTACCGTTATCTACCACTAAGCCATAATCTGCTTCAGAAAACTCATCTCCATCTATATCCATAACTCTCATAGAATTATCTGAAAGGATATATTGGAATTTTTTATTCCTTCCTCTTAAAGCTATCTTAGCAGTCTCTAGAAAGCACTCTAATACCCTCTTTTTGACATCATCATGTTGGGTAAATAACCATTCAGTTATATGTGAAGATTGTAAAGTAGCTCTTTCAACCCCTCCTACAGTTTCCCTGTTACTTACTTGCCCTTCTCTTTGCCTTGTAATACCTACAACTTCTGACATCTCCATCTTAATAAATTCAAGAAAATTAATTTGTTGTTGAATTGAATTTCCAAATTCAGCATCAATTACTCCAGAAGAAGCATTATTAAGTGCTCCAGATAATATACCAGTAGAGGCTCCTACATTACCTTCCTTAAAACTATCTATTACAGCCAAGCCATTTACTTTAGCATAATATATCCACTTTTCTACATCCCATCCCTTAGGTACTTTAGCTAAGTCAAGATTTATTATCTTACCCCAATTCCTGGATAACATCTTATTTAGTCTATCATGGATAGTATCATATAGGTAATTATATTGCTTCATTATATCCACTAGAGAGAATGGTCTATTATCATTGAGATTATATATAGACCCTATAATACCAAAATGGCATCTTGATAGATTACCCATTCTATTATATTGAATGGCTCTTGGTCTCATATTTACATAAATATCAGTACCTATCTTAGTTCCCTCCCAAGCTTCATTAATATAAAATGACTGCTCTTCTTCTCCCATATCCTTATTGGCAATATACGTTTCAGGATAAAAACTATATATTTCCTCTCCAGTTTCAGGATCATAAGATTTCACTTTCTTAATTCTTCTTTTTGACTTCCAGTATACTCTAAGTACTCTTAGATTACCTGCTAAATCATATGGAAGGAGTGAATTTGATATTGAATCCGAAAATAAATTAAGAGGGTCAAAATAAAAACCATCAGTGCTTATTTCTTCCCCAATCATGTTATTGTTTACATATCCATATCTCTCATCAACATTGTCCATAGAATCTACAGCAGCTTGGCCTACATGATCAGGGAGTTTTTCTATATACTCTATATCTTTCTTACTTAAAGACTCATAATAAGTGTCTATTACCTTACCTGGACTCCAATAATCTTCAATGATTATTATATCAGCATCCTCTATCTTAGAGGAATATCCAGACTTAAATACTCTTACTTTTAATGGATTAAGTCTTTCTATAACAGGTTCTCCTCCTACAATATCACATTGGTAAATCTCTTCACCAACTGCCATTGCATCCATAAACCCATTATTAAATAATAGTGGCATATTATATTCCTTCATGTAATGATTAAGAAGAGCATTTGCTCTAATCTCTCTCATATCCTGCCATTCATAAGAGTAGTAATCATTAAGCTTTTCGATTTCCTGATTGAATTCCTCTTCAGATTGAGAAGAGTTAGCTATAATATATTGAAGTTTCTGAAATAGCTCAGCTTTTTTATTATTTTCAATTTCAGATATTGCATTAGGATTAGTTATAACTACCCTAAAATCAAATACCCTCTTAGATTCTTCTCCCCTAAGAACATTTAATTTGCTGTTCATAATAGGGTAATGTTGGATTCTATCAGGAATAAATCCTGCTTTTATATTATCAGGATTAATGATAAGCTCCAAATCAGTCATGTGGAGCTTACCATTCAACAAGTCATAATTAATCTTTTTATGAATCACAGACTTCCTCACAAGGCTGTAATTAAAGAAGGTTTTACTGTCTGCCCAGTCTAAATGCTTCTTTCTCCAAGCCCTATTCTTTCTATTAAAAGGTAGTTGTTGTGGTGGTAAATTTATTAATTCAGACATATGATTCACTCTATTTTCTGCAAATATAAATAAAGAATTGTATCTATGCAAGTATATAAGTAAATTACTAAGTAAATATACTTATTTCTTGTTAAATATTTAATTTAAATCTAGCATCATAATTCATCTTGAAGAATGGATCATTACCTAAATAAGATGTAGATGCTTTCTCTTCTTTGTTCTTACTTATATCCCCATTATACAATATCATTTTATCTTCCCTAAGAAGCATTAACATGCCCATAGAAGATATTCTATCAAAGTTCCCTTCTTGATTATATTGAATAAGCTCCTTAATAAGTGCTCGTGATCTTATTGTATACAAATTGTATACAGTTACCTCCTTCTCTTCGCCATCAATAACTTGTATCATAGGTGTTGGGGCTAATAGCCAGGACCTCAATAGATTCTTTGCATAAGCATTTATTGCTGCTGTAGCATTAGTTCCCTTAGTTTTATTACCGAAGAACCTACTACCTTTAATCATATCTTTATCCTTTAAGAAATTAAGCACATCAGTAAGTAAGTATAAGCAATTCATCTTTGAGAAATATGCAAATAATCCTTTCTTATTATTTTCGTAATTCATTCTACCACTGTAAAATAAACACAGCTTTCTACAAATCTCATAAAAATCATCTGCAAATAATGGCCTTCCTGTATATTCAGCTACTATCTTATCAGTCCATAAGTCCAATACAAATACTGAACCAAGAGACATAGTATTCGATTCATCATCATCATATGGATCACAGCCTAATATATATCTATTATCAAATACCCTTCCTGATTTATCCTTCTCAGGCATTTTATATATCTCAATAGCTCCGCTTATCTTATTATCTTTATGTGGAAAATCTCTTATAGGTTGACTTGAAGTGGGAGAAAATCTCACTTCCTTACTCTCATCAATGATTAATTCTCCTACATAAACATCATCAAACTCTTTTGGATTTGAATCTATTTGTCCTAATCTCTCACTAAGATCAGCTACTGGAAATATGTTAATACCTGTCTTTACAATAGCTTCAGCGGGAGTAATTGGAATTTCTGCAATAGTTTTAACTATAGTATTAGGGTCAGTAGAGTTATATTTGACTCTATATCTATTGAGGAGTATTTCTATAAGAGCTTTTATTACATCAGACACACCATCTTCATTGTAACATCCTTTCCTATTAACATATCCAGGAAAGAAGAAAACAAAGTAGGGTTTACCTTGGTTATATTTATCATATACATTAGGTATTGCATACATATTATAACCTTTGGGGTTATACATAATTTCCTGAGCACCAGCAAAGTCTGATTCATTATCACCTGCCGTGTTATGAGTAATTATATTATTAGCTAAATAAGTATGGCTAGCACAAGCAGATAAATTATAAATAGTCTGTTCCCCTATATCTTCAATAGAAGTCACTTTATAGACTAAATAATCTTTGGAGTAGCCACACTGCTTCTTACTTGGATTATTATTGAACCATTCTACTAATTCTACACATTTATCTCTCTTATAAGATACTAGTAAAGATAAGACAGAAGCAGCTCTCGTTAGATTTTCCCTACCATTGATGACTAAAGTATACCAAGGATTTCTATCTTTCTTACCTTGTTTAATAGTAGGCTTAGTCTTAATAATACTCCCTATTACTCCGAATTTTCTCCATAGTATACTTATTTGCTTCAGAATTTCTTTATTAGATTGAGTCAGTCCTATATAGCTATTCTTTCCTTTACTATAAATGCACCCATCTGTATCATATAACCCAGACAATAAGTCTATAGTATTCTCTCTATTCAAAGTTTGGTAATTATCAGGCAATCTTTTACAAGTCTTTACCTGCCCATAAATACCTATCTCTCTAAGTTCACTACATATTCCTTTAATTCTAATATCCTCGTAGGTTAATCCTTTTTTGGTGATATGAGTTGCACTTAATCCCCAATCATATTTTCTCTTAACATAATCTAGGAGTTCTATATTTTCTGAGCTGTACTTAGGAGTATTATCTGTACCATAAGAACCATCTCCTATAAGCATTCCTACTAATCTAGCATCAAAAATGGTATCATCGCCAAATATGGAAACCTCTCTACATTCACAGACTCTATCTCCTACTTTAATTTCATTAGCTCTTTTGAAATCCTCTTTAAATGACATTCTTCTCTTATTCTCTTCTTTATATGAAGTAATTCTCTTAGAGAATTTAGTTTGCACTAATATAGGATGGTCTTCTGAACACTCTATGAAATTACCATTACTTAATGTTATTCTATAGCAGTGCTTAGTAGCGGGCTTAATTAGTTTTCCTATAGGCTCTCTAGTTATTCCATTACTAACCACTTTAAGATTATCAGTAAAAGCTGTACCTCTATGAAATCCTATAATACCGTCTTCTTTCTTTAACTCCTCTATATTTATATATCTACCATTATGTGTCCACACCTTGGTTCCAGCACAAACACAACCCAACATATAGATTTGTCCAAAGACAATATCACCTTCCTGCACTGAAGGCAAAAGCACATTATACAAATCAACTAATCTTGGGAATGTATTATGAGTAATAGTTAAATCACCTAACACAAACAGGTGATTTTTATCTACTGTAAATCCATAATATTCATCTACTTTGTAAGGTTCTACTCTAAAAGTGTAATCATTCCAACATTTCCTGCTCTTATATGATGTAGCTCCTATGCCCTTTTTTCTACCTATCTTAGTTGGAATAATAGATAGGTCTCCACTAATTCTAAGTCTATAATGTAGAACACCTTTCTTCTTTCCAGTACCAACTCTTGAAGTCATGGAGCATTTAAGTCCATTACATTCACACATGAATTTCACATCATCCAATATGTGTTTTCTGTCATATCTTTGGGTTATCTCAAAGAAGTTCTTCTTGGAATTATAAGTACCATCAGTATCTATTAGCCCAGCAATGACCTGTAGTTGCACTTCTGGAGCATTTACCTTATAATCTTGTGGTACATGCTTATTATTATACAAGTCATATTCTGAAAAAAGCCTATTATATACATGAGTAGATTTGCTTATATGAAATACTTTACATGAACCAGACTGACTTAAATCTCTTATAGTACCTTCATAATTATCTGATAACCAACTCAACACTTCTACATCTTCATTAGCAATATCTAATCTTGTTGAGTCTCCATCACCCAACCATAATCCTAAGAAATAAGGATTTATAGCCACAGGGATATAGGGGAAATGTATTGTTGCCTTTGGAATATAATATCCTTTATCCAAGTTCTTAATCTCTAAAAGTTCAGGAGCAGTTAAAGTATGTTCTGTGTAAGTGCCATTGTTCCAATTATACTTTTTGAAATATACTGGATGGTGACTATTCACTATTTGATAATCTCCATTTGATAGTGTTATTTTATATAATTGGTCTGTACCATTATACAATTCTTGTACTACCCTTGAAGTATTATCATCTCCCATTAATATATCCCCTACTGCAATATCCTCTACATTCTTAATAGAGCCATCATACATCAAAACCTTAGTACCCTTTATGTGGCAACCAAACTCCTCGATAAGAATCTTGGCAGCTCTCTTACCTCTCAACTTAGATTCATCATCCTTAGATGATACTCCTAATACTGTATTTTGGGTTCCCATCTCAATATCAAGATCTACATCTCTATAACCCATTATCCAAGTCATCTCTTGAAGAGAGTTCTTCAATCTCTTCCTTGGGAATTGAGTATTGGCTGCACAGAAATTAGCCATATCTACAAACTTATTAAGAACACCATCTTTAGTAAGGTACTCCTTCTGATAGGCAGTAACTATACCCTTTAACTTTTCATATGCTGTCTCATTTTCTCCTACTACAAATATATGACTAAGTATAGATGCAAGGCTATATGATTTACCTTTACCCCTAGAAGCAAGCTCAGCCATGTGTTGACCACCATTAAAGTTATTATACAGGCCTCCATTAGAAGCTTGGTCTAAGCAATGAAATCTCCAATATATCCCTTCCCAACACTCAGGAAGTGCTTCTATTCTATCTGCTCTCTTAGATTTTCTAATTCTCCCATCCTTATCCTTATATTCTCTTACCTTAGAGAGCATTATAGGAGAATAATTCAAGAACCAATACATATATCCTGTAATCCACTCTCCATCACTTTCTCTAACATACCCATCCCATATTCTTCTCCTTTCTTCTCTTATCCATTTACCATATTCACTATTAGGATTAGCATTAGGTCTGAGATTAGTAAGAGTTCCATACTTCTCATAGTGTATAGCAGTTGGCCTAAAATAATCCATATCCTCAAGTATATGAGGATTGGCCAAATCTACAATAATCCTCCCTTTATCATCTCTTGGCCTATCTTTAGCATACTCTCTTGTAGGACTTATGAGTCTTTTAACAAACTCTACATTATTTATAATATCAAACAGCTGATCTTGAACTTCTTGAGGAAGACCATTAATTAACTCCTCAGTCAACTCAGTCTGATACCTATTCATTTGAATCCTCTGAAACTCCATTATACTCTCCCTTTATAATCTTTTCATAAAAACTAGAATGCATCCAATTAAATATCATTTCACTGAATATGATATTAATCTCTCTTATCACATCCTCTTCTTGACCATTAAGAACCTTAGCAGAATGCTGTAATGTTAATACTCTATGTGACTTCTTATCCTTAACAAACCACAAGGTATATTTGTAAATCTTGTAAGCTCTAAATGAAGAATGTGGTTCTACTTCTTTATGAAGAATTAAATGACCAGTAGTTTTAATACCGCTTTCCTCTCTCTTTGCTTCAATATGCCTATTGAGGCCTTCTACAATATCTTCTGTTTTCATATATTTATGCACTTAAATCATCCTCGAAGATTGTTTTCTCCCCAGACCCTCTCATTCTTCCTGACTCTCCCATTTCAGAATTGAGAGCCTTTTCTGCCTCATTAAGATCTTTTACAAGGAGAGGTATTTGCTTAATGAGAGCACCCACTTCCTTTAAATCCTTAATCTCAAGCTCATCAAATTCCTGTTCCTTTAGCCTCTTCCTATATTTATCAACCATAAATCTTGTATCCTCAAGAAGTAGAGCAGAAATTGGTTTAAATGACATATAGAAATTCATAGCTTCTGTAACTATCTTATCAGGCTGCCATTTAGGAGGTAACCCTTCCCCCTCTTTTATGGCTTCCATTCTTTCCTTATCATCCACAAGATATTGATAGTCACTTCTTGGATCAGCCATAAAATAGATAAAACCAAGTTCCATTATAGCCCTATCTTTATTAATAGTCCTATCTCTTTGCCATATCTGCCTAAATGGTTTTAGGGCAAAGGCTTCTTCAGATATTACTACCTTATAACCTTCATATTTGAATAATCTCATTACTTTTCTCTTCCTCTTAAATGGTTTGACAATTTACAAATGAAAATCTTTAAGCTCTCTTGTAATACAGTTCCTACTCTCTTCAAGAGTAGTGAGATCTACTACTCTAATCATTACATATTTAATACTTATAAAATCTGGTGAAAAAAAAAGAATTTGTCAAGAGCAGATTTCCTGATAAATTCTTTTTTTTTTAATCATATAATTAGTTTTTATTATCTAGTTAAGATAATTAGGAGATTTAATAACTGGATCTGGAGTTTCCTCATACTCTTCTACTATGAAATCAATATCTCTATCTTGCAGTAACAGACACTGTTTTCCATCCATTTCAATAACATCAAAATTATAAGTAGTGACTGGGTTGTCAGTTATAACACCATCTTTAAGGGAACCTTCCTTATGTTTCTTTACTGCAAACCTTGTGGGGTTTATACATACTAGATCACCAACTTTAATATCTCTTACTGAACTTCCTACTGCAAGCACAGTTTGGTACTCTTTCAGTCCTCCTTGTTGTCTATTCACATTAATTATTCCGCTAAGAGATATTTCATCATGATCATATCTATCCATAGTGGTAATAAGTGCTGTAAACAAAGGTTTCACTTTCTTAATCGTTATCATTGTTTATACGATTTTAATATATCTAATCTCTTCTTTGCTCCCATCATACTACTAAATGTGCAAGTTAGCTTACCTAATGATGGAATATTAAAGTTTGTCCTTAACTTAGCAAACTCTTCTTCACTAATATCTTCCTTTAAGGGTAGAGATTGTATAGTTTGTCTTATAAATTTCCAATAAGATCTATAAGCTAAACTTACTACTTCCTTAGGAATATTCAGCTCTTTAGCTATCTTATTTATCGCACTAATGTAATTCATTGTAATTCAAAGAGTAACAATAGTTTAAAAGAGCCATTTTCTTCATTTACGTTTGGAATAAATCTTGGATTTATCCTACCATCTATTATGACTTTACTCTTTCTTAACTTGCTCATAATTACTTGAAAGTGAGGGAGAGTGATATTACACTCTTCCCTAACTTTTCTCTTTGTATCTTCACTCATTGTAACTCTATCAAGGATATTATCATCTTTGATAACTTTACTAAGTTCATATCTATGCTTTACAAAACTTGTAATTACATCAATTTCTCTATCAGTCAATTTGTGGAAAGGGTATAAAAACTCAAACCAATATCTAAAGAGTCTGCCATTTAATGAAGTAGGAATTCTTATTACATTGTCAGCTTTCCCATTCATATAATTAATTTACTCCTCTGGTTTATCTTTATTTTCTGTAGTACTTTCCTCTTTTGGAATGGTCATTAGCTCTTCGATTTCAGCGGTACATCTGCTTACAAATGACTCAGTAAAATTGGATTTATTTACTACTACTTTAAACAGACATTCTAATCTCTTGAAGGCGTTACTTACATTAGCTTCTTGCAATTTTGCATATAGCTGTCTGACTTGTTCACTTAATTGATGGGCAACATTTTCTAGCTGTTCATAGGTCAATTTTTCAGATTTATTATCAGTAGATTTGATATTTTCTGAACCTGTTTTTACTTCTTTATTCTCTTCCATTCTTTTTAATTATTAAAGGTTTACCATATTTTTTCTTGTATATTTCCTCCCAAGATTCTATATCAGTAGAATCTATGTTAGTAGATCCGCACTCATCACAATAATCTATGTTATCCTCAAGTATTACAATCTTTAGTGATAAACAGTTTTTACAGTAAGCTACTGGAATTGAATTATAATCTTCATTGGAGTCATTTCCACTTATATTATTTGAGATTTTCATAAATTCGCTTCTTTAATTCATTAGTATACCTACTGCACACTTCCTTTCTCTTGCTTGTATTAGCTCTATTATTAAAAGGTCTTTTTGGTGCAATATACCCATCACTAGTTATATCTCCTCTATTTATAGCTCTTCTTACTGACCTAAACTTATTGACTCCATAATAGGTAATTAAACGTAAAGGTCTATTATCTTTTATATAGTTCTCAAACTCCTCTTGATTCATTAAGTCTCTTTCAATTTTCTTTCTCTCCTCTTCCATATATAATACTATATCAGTGCTCTATAAAATACTAGAATAAATTGATTACTCTCTCTCAATAGAGAGACAATATCTTCTTTTTTTATTCCCTTCTCATTAGAGATTTTTACAATTTCTCTAATTGTACTAGAGGTTACTACATCCATAACTTTATGGACTGACTTATCATTATAAGTCCTTACAGTTTTGGTTAATTTATTCTCTTTATTCCCTTCCATACTTAAAAATGGAAAATAAATTTAACAATTTATTGAGGCTCCTATCAGAGTTGAACTGATATTACTGGGTTACAAATCCAGCCTTCTACCATTGAAGTAAGGAGCCATTGTAGCTTAAGAGGGACTCGAACCCTCACAGCCTCAATGGCCAAAGGATTTTAAGTCCTTCGTGTCTACCATTCCACCATTAAGCCATCACCTTAATAAGGTCTATTATCACAGAGTTCAAACAAGTACTTATATTTTAAAATATTGTGAATGAATGTCTCACATTCAGATCTAATACCTACATATATAATATCTCCAGGTATTTTTTCATAAAAGTCTAAAGTACCATTTCTTACTTCTTTAATAAAGTCTATAGCATTTAACTTATCACTTGGAATCCCCTTGATAGAATTAGGTTGCATCTTCCCCAAAATGCCCATATACTCTTCAGCTAAACTATCTTGGTAGTCTGATAATACATCAAGAAATTCATCAAGATATACATGTATATTCTTTTTAGGTGCTGCCCAATGCAAATTCTTACATTTAGTTTTCCACCCTTCAAGTTGATTCAAGAAGTCAATAAAGAACAGAGAGCTGGATACTTCTGTACTTCTGCTTGTCTCCATTGGAGTAAATAGGTTATCTTCTTCAAACATATTTCCTTATTTTAGTATTGCAAAGTTAAGTAAAATAATTGGGATTATCAATCAATTTCCTAATTATTTTCATATTATTTTTTTTTAGTACCCCCTGCAAGACTCGAACTTGCAATGCCAAAGCAACTGGTTCTAAGCCAGTCATGTCTACCAATTCCATCAAGAGGGCACATTGTGTTTCCACTTGGGCTTGAACCAAGGACCCCCTGATTATGAGTCAGATGCTCTAACCAACTAAGCTATGGAAACATTATTTCCTTTTGTTGATATATGGTATATACCTCAACTACTCTTTTATTTATAGCTGCCACAGTAGATTCCGACACTACAACCTTTTGATTAACAGTCAAATGCTCTTCCTTTGAGCTATGTGGCAATATATTACTCTCTTATTTGAGAGTAATAGCACCTTCTATAAAGAAGGTGCTATGATAATTATTAAATCAAAAATCATTAATAAAGTAGTTTCTTTAACCTCTAACTACCAAAAAGAGGGTTCAAGCAAAAAGCTCTATATTATGAAAACATGGTGTGGAGAATGAGAGACTCGAACTCTAAATTTTTTCTTGCAAAGAAAACGTGTTGCCAATTACACTACAAACCCCACTATGAGCCTATAAGCATAGTACTCTACTTATAGTTGTTTACTCCTTATCTATCCATAATCAATAACCCTTGTTATTGAGAAGTAATCGAAACTTCATACAGGAGGTAATCTCATAGTATAGTAGATAGGACTCGAACCTACATCTTCTGCATCCCAAATGCAGTACCTTACCAATTAGGCTACTACTATATATACTGCGGAGAGATGAGGTCCCGACCCCCAAACAATTTTATTGTTCCCATTGTTTTCAAGACAAGTCTCAGTCCTACTGAGTTATCTCTCCATTTGCCTACCTACCTCTGTAGGATAGGACTTTAGTAGAGTAGATAGATTAGCAGAGTGTGGGAGAATTGAACTCCAATCTCTTGATTGACAGTCAAGCACATTAACCACTATGCTACACACTCTAAATTATAAAAACTATTATAAGATTTCCTAAAACCAATCTTCCTTGGATTACATTACAAATGTAAGTATAATATTTGAATTATGCAATCTTTTCTTCAATTACTTTTCAACTTAAATATCATTCTCTTGTCTTGAAGACATATAAAAGAATTGATTTCTAGGTTTGATCTATATTCTCTTTGGGTTAAGACCTGCTAGCCTGTTAGCCCAAGTCTCAGCATAAAACTTGAAGTAGTTCCATTTAATTCCTACCTTACTACATAGGTAATATGCTATGTTATGTAGTAATGATGGGATTACTATTACTATCAAATATAGTGGGCCTAATATATCAGATTGTTTACTGTGCCCACATTTATGTCTCATAGATTCTTCTGATATAGGACCATTGATGAAGATATAATCTCCTAGAGGTATACATGAAGGTAAAATATTACTCAATATAATAATATTGCCATCTACTATACCACATCTATATGCAGTTTGACATAATATACCTTCTATACATAAAGCAAGTATATTCTGTGGTAATTGCCATAACCATTTGATTGAATCCTTGATATAATCTGTAACTCTCATTTTTATATAAAATATCCCTGGAATTTTCTTTTAGAGAAAAAAAAGAAAATTCAAAGACTAATAATCTTCTCATTCAATTACTAACTTCATTAAGCCCGTTCTTTTAATACCCCTAAAGTGTGATTCCCTGTGCTTTTTCTCAGATAGATGCGCTCACACAACTTAATTTATATAGTAATCATTTTAGTAGTATCGGGGACAACCTCAAGAACTATGTAAAAGTGTTCTCTACTAACCCGACTTCTGACCCATTACTTTTTTACCTCGTGGGTGATAGGTATATCTATCTATACCTCTACTAGGGCACAAAGATATGTAAAAAATTTGATATATGCAAATATATAAATAAAAAAGAATTATTGAGATAAGAATTTTTTTTTTTGAAATTTTTTTTTCTAATTTTTTTTTTCTTGGTATTTACAGAAGTGGTAGATACACCAACCCCACCTCCCCCATCACTCAGCCTCTGGGGATCCTACCCCGCGGTTAAAAATAACCTTATTGTCCAATGTTCAAATTCTAATTATTATGGAACGTGGTAACTTAACATTTATTGACACTTTTACAGTGGAACAATTCAAAGAGAGAATGGGAGTAGAACAAATTGTTGTAAGGAAAAGCCCAAAGACAAACAATCTCTTCTTCACTTGTGGAGGAAAGGCAGGTGCAGTTGCACTAAAAGGAATCCCAGAACATCCTATGATTTCCCATGTAAAAGGAGATCCTACTCCAGAAAATCCAAGTGGGGAGTTCTATCTCCTTCATGAAGAATGTGGTGCACCTGTAATTGCAAGTTTCTAAAAGGAAAGTGTAGACTATATGGTCTACACTCTCTTTATTTTCCTTAATCATTAATATCATTCATCATCTAATTATTAATAGTGCTTTAATGTGTAAAGGTTATATAGGTTAGGCATTAACATGCTCTTAGTATAACTCTAAGATAGGTTACACATTATATTATATGTAATAGGATTTAACTCTATTAGTGATTAGAATGAGATGAAGAATATTCTATTTACATCTCTTCCTGACAAGAGGATTAGAGAGGTAAATAGAGTATTTAGAGATTTTAATAAATTGAGTAAATAAGATAGGATAATAGAGTGTGGAATACACTTTATATCCTATCTCCTTTGTTTTGTGAGATAGTACTGACATTTTGTCAGTCTGTCATTAATCTATAACTTGTTGATTTATTGAGAGTTAACAACATAAACTGACAAAATGTCAGGTATATAACACCCTCCCACAAATACCTCTCATCAAAATCACAGTCAGTAAAACAATTATTCAATAATATATGGCTGTTTTTACTGTTACAGTGATTACGTATATACTTTTGTTAAGCCTTATGATGATTAAACTATGGCAAGAAAACATACATATCATCGAGAAAACTGTGATTGTTTCATAAGAGAAATCATAGTAGATGTCTATGGAAGGAGAATAATCCTTGATGGACAACATGCCTTTGAATGGTCAATTGTCATTGAATCTTGTGGTAGAATAACTATCCAATCATACCGTTCTGGTAAAGAAGCAAGACAGGCTTTTTACTCTTTAAATAAAAAGAGATGAAGTACGCAGTATATGACTCCTTAGGTAATTTCCTAAGAGGTTTTCCTACTTATCAACAGGCTATGACATATAAGATAATGTGTCAAAGATATGATTGGGTAATTAAACAAATATACTAAATTTGCCTTTCTTAAAAGGACACCTCTACAGTGTAATTGTAGACGTAGGAATACACAATATTCCAATATAGCGTACCTATATTGACTTTGTCTGTTTCAATAGGAAACCTTCTTATTTAAACTAAAGGGGAGAGCATCCTAGTTAAAAAGCTCTCTATATCTAATTGATAATATTATTTATGGTGTACAACATAATAATAGAATCTATCATAAACTGACTATCATTATGATTAGCTTTTAGCAAAGTTAGATATAAATACGTAAACCGTGATAGTAGTAACGAAAGTAACATTATTAGGTATCTTATAACTAGATATGATAGTTTAAGTTACTGAAGTTACTGTTTTCTCTATAGTTTAATAGGTAAAATATCAGTCCAGAGGGAGTGAAGATAGAAGTTCGAATCTTCTTAGAGAATCTAAAGCATTATGATATATTAATGGGTTAATATTTTCCTGCCATATTATCTCCATTTGACCTCTACATTAGTAGAGGTTCTCTCATTATAAAAGACAACCTGGTGTGAGAGATAAGTAAGCCTAGTGCTGAAACTAATAGTCTTTAATTTAAAAGTCTTACTACTTATTAAGAATAATTATAAGTTAAAATTATTATAGGGACACTCCTTGGGAAGATAATTATGAGGTGATAAGGTAAGACTCTTTTTAAACTCTTTAAAATCTCACGATGTATAGATAAATCGTATTTTAAGTTATGAGACGAAAATTTAATCCTGCGCAAGTATGCAGTTCAGAGAATTATGAAGAGAGCAAACAAGCTCATAGAGAATTTATTCGAAGATTTCATTCTGAAAATATAGAAGAAATTCAACATATTTTTGAAAGTATTGTTATTTCTCAGAAATGTTATGTCAAATGCTTTGGTAGACTTATTGAGATAACTGAAATAGAGGCAACTCGAATTGAAGAAACTGTTAAAATAATAAGAAAATGAGACAGTACTTTTATATGGTTGCACATAAATCCGAATGTGGATTTTGTCTTGATAAGGTATTTCTTCAAGAACGAGATGCAATTAAATGGGGAAGAACTTTAGCAACAAAGTTTCCTTCTTATCAAGTTGAATTGTATCGTCAAGAAATTACCAGAGCAGGAACTTGTCATTTTTACAAGAATATGCTTCCTTTTTAGTTAATCCTAAAGTAATACTATTACAAACTTGGGTCTCCCCACAAACCTTGAAGTTATCCGAAGTGGGATTATAGAAGGTTAAATCTTTAAATAAAAAAAACTATATGTTTATATACAAATCAAGAAAAAGTTAAAATACTTCAAGCTCCTATATTGGCTTATAAGGTTCTTTTAAAAACCTATGGAGGTATATTCTCTCCATTTCAATTTTACCCTTATACAGAATATGTAGGTTCACATGAAATTATAGAGTGTAAGGATAAGCTAGAAGCTATTGAAGTAGAAGGCCCTAGGATTAAAGAGTATAATGTTATTCATGGATTTCATTTATATCTTGATATAGATAGAGCTAAAAGCTTAAAAAGATGGAATGTGAGCCACATAATCTATGAATGTGAAATTCCTGAAGGGACTTCATGCTATATAGGATGGGCTGGTAAAGAAATTTGTGTAAATAGATTTCGAATCCTTAGAGAAATTGGGGCATGATTTGGTTTTGATTGCTAATTATTTGGTAAGAGAACATGCAAAGACTGATGGAAAGACATCAAACAATTAAATGGCACATCTTATAAAATGGCTGCCTAATTTAGGCTGAGTAGCACTTACTTGGAAACAGAAAGGTGTATTGCCTTAATAAATGGTTCTCTGTTTTATAGATTAAGGCACTTATGAAACAAAAACAGAGGTATGATAAGATTAATCTACTTTAAAGTCTTATCTGTAACTATGAGTAGGTAGGAAAGTTTCCTATTAAATGGGAATATTACTAAATTGACAGATAACCAACTGTATAATAAATAGGTAAGCATGTAAAATTCTTTTATTAGAGGTTAGTAAGACAGGGGTTCGACTCCCCTATGCTCCACAATTAATAAACTAATAATCAAATCATCAAATGAGTGTAAGAAGAAGATTTACTGAAGAGGAAGATAGAGTAATCTTCAGTAAGATTAGTGAAAATCCAGGTAATATATCCCAATGTCTTAGGGAGCTAAGTACAGAGCTAGACAGAAGTTATCTTACCTTGCGATACAGGTGGTATAGTACCATCTCTAAGAGAAATAATTTAGCAGGAGTGTCCTTTGTGACTTATGGAAATGGTTCTGCTAACCTTAATAGAAAGGTTACAAGGAAAGACACACAACAGTCTATTAAAACAAAGAAAAGTAAATGGAGAAGAATACTCAATATACTTTTTGAATAAAATCAACTATAATACAGGAGAAAAGAGATGGAAAACATTAAGGACATGGTATTTTTCGCAGATGATAATACCGAAGGTATCAAATTAAGTAGTACAAACTCTAACTACATTGCTAACCTGGCAAAGGAATACATTCAAAGTACAGAAGCACACTTAAACAATGTACATTTCCTTGATATTAATGTAGAGGTAATAGGCAGAGCTAATAAGGCAAGTATTATCCAGAGAGGAGAAACACTTGAAACTTTGAACAGCCTACAATCACTACTTAAGAGAGTAGCACAGGCCAAATCTCTCATAGCTTGGTTAAGAGAAGGGATTAAAGCTAAGAACAGGCTAATAGAACATTTAAATACTATTAGCTTTGAGGATTGGTGTAAGGAGAATAAAATAGTTAGCCCTGAAATTCCTCATCCTGGCCATATACTGACTGAAGAAGAGTATTATGCCTCTCTTCCTATTAAGGAGAGAAATAGATATTATCAGTTAGAGACTGAAGCTGCTGTATTAGGCAAATATATCCACCCTGATGGGCATTTATCTAATGCAAGAAAGGAATTAAAAGATAGGATTTGCCATCCTAACAGGTTGGAGGGCAGTGGTGCTGATGCCCTTATTTACACCTATACCCCTACTGTAAGTGAAGCTTCAATAGATGAAGCATTCTATAATCTTCAAAATGAGCACAGAGAGATACAGACTCAATTAAATGCTATGAAGTCTGTCTGTGAACATGCCATCAATGAATCTGCTAACAAGGTAAACACAGAGTTTATAACTGATTCTCAAAAATATCAAGCTGAACTCGAGAAACATTTAGCAGCCTTTAAGGCATGGAAAGGTAAGAAGATTCAAGAGTATAGTAAACTAAAAATCGTAATCCCCCATTCTCTAATGGACATATATAACACTATTAATAAACTTGGGAAATAATAAGCAGGTAAATGAAGACTTAGAATATTGATTCTTAACTTCATTGAATATATGCAATAGGTATCCATATACATATGATATAATAAAGGATTATAAGAAATGGTGACTATATACGACAATACCCTAAATCTTTTTTGTTATT
>ULVG01073633.1_pt1 | contig 18902 bp, 9 predicted proteins | sample 1959221 | NCBI WGS metagenome assembly ULVG01 (sample SAMEA4835780, study PRJEB28245) | human gut metagenome | biome: gut microbiome; material: fecal sample | place: Denmark | collected 2008
GCAAGGCGCTCATCCATGCCGCCGAGATAGGCGAAGCCGGGCAGAAAGCCGAGCATATAGATAAGATACGGCTTTGCCGTGTGAAGGGCTATAACCTCGTCCCTCGTCAGCCCCGTGTGGGCGCAGACATTCGCCATGTCGGGCGAGAAACGCTCCTCATAGCAGACGGGAATATAAAACACTCGTGAAGCACCCTCGGAATTCGGGTCGATCCGATCTATCAGGCGGGCGAGCCGCTTTTTGAGCCTTGACGAGCGGATAACGGTGCAGTCATAAAGCACCGTGAGTGAATTAAAGGTCGGGATGACCTCGGTAACGCCGTTTATTTCGGCGCCGCCGATAAGCCCGGCAAGCGAGGTCACGCAGCGGTTGATATCTTCTCTTATTTCATTTTCAAATCGGACTGTCAGCGCCATGTCTCCGCTTTGCAGAAATAAGTACTTCATTTTGTGAAAAATCCCTTTCTCAGCGTATTCTCAAACCACGCCTCGGTCTTATCCTCGACGGTCGGCGGGTATTCGATAAGCGCTTTCATCATTGAGACGAGCGGCAGGTTGATATTCTTGCCTATGCCGTCGATATAAGGTCTCGGCTCGCCGTACATATCGAGCATACCCGCGCCCGCTGCGGCGTCCATTGCTGTGGCCTGATCCTCCTTGGAGTGGAAAAGCTCAGGCTTACCGAGCATGAATGCGGTTGCCGCCATCAGGGCGTTGCAGCCCCAGTCGGAGCAGGTAGCCGTGATGATATTATCGGCGGCTGTGTCGGCGAGGATGCCGTAGCCCGTGCCCGCCTTGCAGCCGTTTTTGCCGGCGTAGGGGATGTATTCCCTTATGTGCTGCTCTATCGCCGCCATGCCTATCTCGTTGCCGAGGTCACCTATCGAGAGGTTATATATACCCATGCTTTGACAGAGCCTGAAAAGCGCGTCGTATTTCGGCTCGACGGCGGTGGGGTTGACCCCGACGGCGTTGTGATAGCAGCCGTTTTTATTTCTGCCGGGGGCTTCGTTCGTTATGACGGCGCAGGGCTTGCCGTGGGAGAGGATATCCCTCGCCTGAACCTCCGCCTCGTCAAAATCCTTAGTGAATTCAACGACGCAGACGGTGTTTTCACCGATATTGTCGAGGTCATCGGTCGTCTTGAACGAAAGCACGTTGCTCATTGCCCTTATCGCTTTCTTGCACTGCGAGGGCACTATCATCACCGGCTTTGCGTCGAAGGCTCTCATCAGAAATCTTGCCAAAACGGTCGAGGAGATTATGCCGTCCGTCTCCGCCTCGTTCCACGGGAGGAGCACGAAGCCGGTCAGTATGAAAACCTTCTCGCCTTTTTTTATGTTCTTGATAAGTCCCTTGGCTCCGTTAACGGAGAGCGGCTCGCCCGTGAAGCGCCTTGCCCCGTCATAGAGGATGCGGCAAACGCCGTAGCCCCTGGGGTCAAGATTCATCAGCGTGTCGAGGTCGTCGCCGATATTAAGGAGCGTTAATTCCTCTTTCGTCATGCCGTGTCACCGCCTCAGTCAGCTTTGCACTGAGCTTCAAAATCCGCAACCAGCGCGTCCTGTATCTTTTTGAGCATTTCGGGAGCCTTACCGCCGACGGGCTTGCCGTCCACGGTCTTGACGGGGATGCAGAACGAGCCTGTCGAGTGGACTATGACCTCGTCGGCGTTCATCAGCTCGTCAAGGGTGTATTCACGCTCGTCGACCCCGTAGCCGAGCTTCTCTGCGAAGGCGAGCAGTCTTATCCTCGCCGTGCCGGGCAGCACGGTATCGTCAAGCGGGTGAGATATTACCTTGCCGTCCTTGAATATTGAGACGTTTGAATGGGCGCATTCGGTGACGATGTCGCCCCTGTGGAATATAGCCTCGGAGCAGCCGGCCTCTGCGGCGGCGGAGGCGGCGAGGCAGGAGGGGATGAGGTTCAGCGTCTTGCAGTTGCAGTAGTGGAATCTCTTATCCTCATAGGTTATGACGTCGATGGGCTTGTAGGTGTCGGCAACGGGGCAGGGGGTCAGGGTTATCCAGAGATTGCCCTGCATATCCTCGGTGAATATATGATTACGCAGGCCGCTGCCTCTCGTCACCTGCATATAGACGAATTGGTCGCCGTCGTCGACCTTGAGCACCAGCTCGGCGAGCAGAGCCTCCAGCTCCTTGCGCCCAATGGGGATATTGACCTTCAGCAGCTTTGCGCTGTTATAGAAGCGGTCAAGGTGAGCCTTGAGGTCAAATATCTTGTGGTTGTGGGCGTAGGTGGCGTCATAAACGCCGTCGCCGAACCAACACACCCTGTCGAGCATGGGAACGGACATATTCTCTATCAGATCGTATTTGCCGTTATAATAACCGAGATTTTCCATGACAATCACCTCATAAAATAATTTGCTGTAAAAAAGAGGAACAGCGGTATTTCTGAAGAAACGCCGTTGTTCCTGCCCATAATTATACACTAACTTGTGTGAAATGTAAATAGTTTTTTCAAATTTTTTGAGCACGGAGCGGCAAACTGCATATGACCCCATTGTCTATATATGCAGCGGTGTGAGTTCTTCGTGCATTTGTTATTGATCTTCGTCGATCGTGGAGACCTTGTTTATCAGCTCCTCGAGCACGTCGAGGACTATCCGCACCGTGTCGAGCGAGGTGAAGGTCGTCACGCCGTTGTCAACGGCACAGCGTCTGAGCTTCTCGCCGCTTTCATAGTGTATCCCCGAGAGGATGGCTCTGGTGTTGATGATATAGCTGACGTGACCCGAGCGGATGGAGTCGAGGGTCTCTTCGCTGCCCTCGTGGATATTGGCGAGCTTCTTGACCCTTATCCCGTGCGACCGGAGGAAATCCGCCGTGCAGGTGGTGGCCTCAATATTGAAGCCTATGTCGCGAAATCGCTTAACGAGGGGCAGAGTCTCCTCCTTATCCTCATCCGCGACGGTCACGAGCACCGTGCCGTAATTGAGCATCGGTATGCCCGCGGCCTGCAACGCTTTGTAGAGCGCCCTGTTGAGCCGCTTGTCGTAGCCAATCGCTTCGCCTGTTGATTTCATCTCGGGCGAGAGGTAGGCGTCCATGCCTGTGAGCTTGGCGAATGAGAATGCGGGGGCTTTTACATACCAGCGCTTGCGGTCGGGCAGGCGCATCTCGGTGATGCCCTGCTCCCTGAGGCTGACTCCGAGCATAGCCTTCGTCGCAATGCCGACAAGACCGCAACCCGTCGATTTTGAGAGGAAGGGCACGCTTCTTGAGGCTCTGGGGTTCACCTCTATGACAAAAACGTCGTCGTTCTTATCAACGATAAACTGAATGTTGAAAAGCCCAACAATGCCGATGCCGAGCCCGAGGCGGGTGGTGTAATCGGCGATGGTATCACGTACCTTTTGCAAGATAGAGAACGGTGGATAGACGCTCGTGCTGTCGCCGGAGTGAACTCCCGTGCGCTCGACAAGCTCCATTATGCCCGGCACAAAGACCTCTTTGCCGTCGCAGACCGCGTCCACCTCGACCTCCTTGCCCATGAGATATTTATCAATGAGCACGGGTTTATCCTCATCCACCTCGACAGCGTTCTTGAGGTATGTACGCAGCATTTCTTCGCTGGCGACTATCTCCATCGCCCTGCCGCCGAGCACGAAGCTCGGGCGCACGAGCACGGGGTAGCCTATCCGCTCCGCGGCGGCGACTCCGCTCTCGATATCCGTTACGGCCTCGCCTACGGGGTTCGGGATGCCGAGCGAATGAATGACCTCGTTGAAAAGGTCACGATCCTCCGCCTTGTCAATGGCTTCGCAGCCTGTGCCGATTATGCGTACCCCTCTGTCGGCGAGCGGCTGAGCGAGGTTGACGGCGGTCTGACCGCCGAGGGTCGCTATAACTCCGAGCGGCTTCTCGAGATGCACCACGTTCATCACGTCCTCGGGCGTGAGCGGCTCAAAATAGAGCTTGTCGGCGGCGGTGTAATCGGTCGAGACGGTCTCGGGATTGTTGTTGATGACTATCGCTTCATAGCCGAGCTGCTTTATCGTGCGCACGGCGTGGACGGTGGAGTAATCGAACTCAACGCCCTGACCGATGCGTATCGGCCCCGAGCCGAGCACGATTATCTTCGGCTTGTCGGAGACGATTGATTCGTTCTCCTCGGCGTAGGTGGAGTAGAAGTAGGGCACGTAGCTGTCAAATTCGCTCGCGCAGGTGTCTATCATCTTGTAGACGGGGAAGATATTCTCCTCACAGCGGAGCTTATAGATATTATCCGTCGTGTCGCCCCACAGCTCCGCCACATATGAGTCGGAGAAGCCGGAGCGCTTTGCCTCACGCAGCAGCTCGACCGAGCCGGGGGATGCCTCAAGCTCCTTCTCAAGGTCGACTATCTTCTTTATTTTATCAATGAAGAACATATCTATCTGCGTTATGTCGCAGATCAGCGAGGCGTCAACGCCCATCCACATCAGCTGGGATATGGCGTAGAGCCTGTCGTCGGTGCCCTCCTTGATATAATCGAGCAGCTGCTCGACGGTCATGTGAGCCGAGTCGAATTTCTCGAGGTGGATATGATTTCTGCCGTCCTCGAGGGAGCGTATCGCCTTGAGGAAGCTCTCCTCAAAGCTGCGCCCCACGCTCATGACCTCGCCCGTCGCCTTCATCTGGGTGGAGAGGGTATTGAGCGCCGTCGGGAATTTGTCAAAGGGGAAGCGCGGCATCTTTGTCACCACATAGTCGAGGGTCGGCTCGAAGCAGGCGGGGGTGTTGGCGAGCTTTATCTCGTGAAGCTGCATACCTATCGCGATTTTAGCCGAGACTCGGGCTATCGGGTAGCCGCTTGCCTTTGAGGCGAGAGCCGAGGAGCGGGAGACCCTGGGGTTGACTTCTATCACATAGTAGCTGAATGAATACGGGTCGAGCGCAAACTGAACGTTGCAGCCGCCCTCCACCTTGAGCGCGCGGATTATCCTGAGCGCGCTGTCACGCAGCATCTGATATTCCTTATTGGTCAGGGTCTGGCTCGGGGCAACGACCACGGAGTCACCCGTATGGATGCCGACGGGGTCGAGATTCTCCATATTACAGACGGTTATCGCCGTGTCGTTGGCGTCACGGATGACCTCGTATTCTATTTCCTTGTAGCCCTTGATGCTCTTCTCAATGAGCACCTGACGGACGGGGGAGAGGGCGAGAGCGTTCTTCATCTTCTCCCGCAGCTCGTCTGCGTCGTCGGCAAAGCCGCCGCCCGTGCCGCCGAGGGTGAAGGCGGGGCGAAGGATAACGGGGTAGCCTATCTTTTCCGCCGCTTCAAGAGCCTCTTCGGCGCTGTAGGTTATCTGCGAGGGCACTACAGGCTCGCCTATCTGCTGGCAAAGCTCCTTAAAAAGCTCCCTGTCCTCCGCTCTCTCAATGCTCTCGGCGCTCGAGCCGAGCATTTCAATGCCGCATTCTTTGAGCACGCCCTTCTTTGCGAGCTGCATTGCGAGATTCAGCCCCGTCTGGCCGCCGATGCCGGGGATTATTGCGTCCGGGCGCTCATAGCGGCAGATGCGGGCGAGGTATTCGAGCGTGAGCGGCTCCATATATACCTTATCCGCGACCGAGGTGTCGGTCATTATCGTGGCGGGGTTGGAGTTTGCAAGGATGACCTCGTAGCCCTCCTCTTTGAGCGCAAGGCACGCCTGAGTGCCCGCGTAGTCAAATTCGGCAGCCTGACCTATGACGATGGGACCCGAGCCTATGACGAGCACCTTGTGTATATCATTTCTTTTGGGCACGGGTCTTCGCCTCCTTCATACTGCTGACAAAAATGTCGAATAAATAGCCGCTGTCCTGCGGGCCGGGGGAGCTTTCGGGGTGGTATTGCACGCTGAAAACGCCGTCCTCGGCGCATTGCAGCCCCTCCACCGTACCGTCGAGCAGGTTGACGTGCGTAACGGTCAGCCCCGTCCCCTCAAGGCTGTCATTGTCAACGGCGTAGCTGTGATTTTGCGAGGTTATCTCTATCTTGCCCGTGAGCTTATTCAGCACGGGGTGGTTGCCGCCCCTGTGACCGAATTTCAGCTTGTATGTCTTTGCGCCGTAGGCAAGCGATATCATCTGATGACCGAGGCATATGCCGAAGAGCGGGTATTTGCCCCTGAGCTTTTTGACCGTCTCAATGACGGGCGTTACATCCTCGGGGTCGCCCGGGCCGTTTGAGAGGAATACGCCGTCGGGCTTCATAAATTCTATTTCCTCTGCGGGTGTGTCGTATGGCACGACGGTCACGTTGCAGCCGAGCCGATTAAGGCTGCGGACTATGCCGAGCTTGATGCCGCAGTCGAGCGCCACGACGTTGAATTGAGGATTCGCCGTGCGTGAATACCAGCGCTTTTTGCAGCTCACCCTCGCCACAGCGTCGTGCGGCACGGGTGTATTTTTGATTATCTCAAGCGCCTCCCCGACGGGGGTCGAGATATCGGTGATGATGCAGCGGCGTGAGCCGAAATCTCTTATGCTACGGGTCAGGCGGCGAGTGTCAACGCCGTAAATGCCGGGTATGCCGTTCTCCTCAAGCAGCTCGGAGAGAGTTTTGGTGTAGCGGAAATTTGACGGCCTGTCGTTGTAGTCATAGACTATCAGCGCGCCGATGCTCGGATTTTTGCACTCGAAATCGTCGTCCGTTATGCCGTAGTTGCCGATGAGCGGGTAGGTCATCACGACCGCCTGATCGGTATATGACGGGTCGGAAACTATCTCCTGATAGCCGACCATCGAGGTGTTGAACACCAGCTCGCAGACCCGTTGACACGGGCTGCCGAAGCCGTAGCCGCAGTATTCGCTGCCGTCCTCGAGGACGAGCTTCCTGTTAAATGACTTCATTATATCCCGCTCCCAAGCCGATCGTCTATATCGCTGCACAGCGTTGCCGCCATGATTGCCTTTATCGTGTGCATACGGTTCTCCGCTTCCTTGAATACCACCGACTGCGGCCCCTCAAAGACCTCGTCGGTCACCTCCATCTCGGTCATGCCGAATTTTTCGCCTATCTCCTTGCCGATAGCCGTCTTGAGGTCGTGATACGAGGGCAGACAGTGCATGAATATTGCGCCCGGCGCAGCCTTTGCCATCAGAGCCGAATTGACCTGATAGGGCGAGAGCGCCTCTATCCTCTCGGCCCAGACCTCGGCGGGTTCGCCCATCGAGACCCATATATCCGTGTAGATAACGTCGGCGTCCTTTACGGCCTCCTCGGGCGAGGTGCAGAAGCTGAGCGTTGCGCCGGTCTCGGCGGCTATGGCCTCGCATTCGGCGATGAGCGCCTTGTCGGGGAAGTATTCCTCGGGGGCACAGGCGGTGAAGCTCATGCCCATCTTGGCGCAGCCGACCATGAGCGAGTTGCCCATGTTGAAGCGGGAGTCGCCCATATATACGAATTTAATGCCCTTCAGAGTGCCGAAATGCTCCTTGATAGTGAGAAAATCGGCGAGTATCTGAGTGGGGTGGAATTCATTTGTCAGCCCGTTCCAAACGGGTACGGTGGCGAATTCCGCCAGCTCCTCGACTATCACCTGACCGAAGCCGCGGTATTCAATGCCGTCAAACATGCTCGAAAGCACCCTTGCCGTGTCGGCGATGCTCTCCTTTTTGCCTATCTGCGAGCCTGAGGGGTCGAGATAGGTGCAGCCCATGCCGAGATCCCTTGAGGCGACCTCGAAGCTGCATCTGGTGCGGGTGCTCGTCTTTTCAAAAATCAGAGCCACGTTTTTGCCCTCGCAGAGCTTGTGAGGGATCCCCGCCTTTTTCTTTGCCTTGAGGGCGGCGGCGAGGTCGATAAGATGATTTATTTCATCGGGAGTGAAATCCAAAAGTTTTAAAAAATCTTTTCCGTACAGGTTCATATTGCTCCTCCTTACTCGGCGCAGACCTCTTTAATAACGGCCGTTGCCTGCTTCAATTGCTCCATGGGTATATTGAGTGCGGGCAGCAGCCGCACCTTGTCCTTTGCCTTTATAACCAGCACGCCCTTTGCCATGCAGACGCTGATGACCTCGGCGGCGGGCTTTGAGGTCTTGACCCCGAGCATCAGCCCGAGACCCGTGACCGATTCAACGCCGGGTGCGCCGCTCAACTCGTTTATGATGAATTCCGAGCGCTCACGCACTCCCTTGAGCAGCTCGTCGTCTATCCTGCCGAGAATGCTTATTGCGCCTGCGCAGCATACAGGGTTGCCACCGAAGGTCGAGCCGTGAGTGCCGGGGGTGAATACCCCGCTGACCTTGGCACCGAGCAGCGTTGCGCCCAGCGGCATGCCGCCCGCAAGCCCCTTGGCGGTCGAAACTATATCGGGCTGAATGCCGTAATTCATATAGGCATAGAGCTTGCCGCTCCTGCCGTTGCCCGTCTGCACCTCGTCGCAGATGAGCAGCAGGTCTTTCTCGGCGCAAAGCTCGGCAAGAGCCTTGACATAATCCTTGTCGAGCGGGTTAACTCCGCCCTCACCTTGGACGACCTCTATCATCACTCCGGCGCATTTATTGCTCTCGGTCAGCGTCTTGATATCGTCAATGCTGTTTGCCTCGGCGTAGAGGAAGCCCTCTGTCAGCGGCAAAAAGTCGTGATGAAACACATCTTGACCCGTTGCGGCGAGGGTCGTTACCGTCCTGCCGTGGAAGCTGTTTTTGAGCGTTATTATATTGTAATACTCAGCTCCGTGATGCTCGGCGGCGTATTTCCTCGCGGCCTTTACAGCGCATTCGTTGGCCTCCGCGCCCGAGTTTGAGAAAAACACCTTATCCATGCCCGTCCTTTGGCAGAGCATTTGAGCGAGCTCGGCACAGGGCTCGGTGTAATAAAGATTTGACATATGCTGCAAGGAGCCGAGCTGCTTTGTGACGGCTGCCATCCATTCGCCGTCCGCAATGCCGAAGGAGTTGACCGCTATGCCCGTGGAGAGGTCGATATATTTCTTGCCCTCGTCGTCCCAAGCGGTCGAGCCATTGCCCTTAACTATCGTCAGCGGGAATCTTGAGTAGGTGCCCGCCACATATTCTTTATCAAGTTCTTTTATATTCATAATTATCTCCGTTATTCGTCAATGAACATGGTGCCGATACCCTCGTCGGTGAGCATTTCGATAAGAATTGCGTGCGGGATACGTCCGTCGATGATGAATACCCTCTGCACACCCAATTTGACCGCGCTTATGCAGCACTCGACTTTGGGTATCATGCCGCCGCCGCTGTAGCCCGTCAGCGAGGTGCAGCTCAAAAGAGCGTCCCTGCCGAGCAGCCCCGCCTCGATCAGCGGATAAACGAGGGCGATGAAGCCGCTCGCGTGGCAGCCGGGCACGGCTATGCGCTTTGACGAGATTATTTTTGCCTCAAACTCCGCCGACAGCTCGGGGAAGCCGTATGCCCAGCCGGGTGCAGTGCGGTGGGCGGTCGAAGTGTCGAGGATCACCGTATTTTCATTCTCCACCAGCTCCGCCGCTTCTATCGTCGCGGCGTCGGGCAGGCAGAGGAAGGAGATATCCGCAGAGTTCAGCGCCTTGTGCCTCGCCTGGGTATCTTTTCGCTTCTCCTCGGGCAACTCTATGAGCTTTATATCGTCTCTTTGAGCCAGACGGTCTCTGATACGCAGCCCCGTTGTGCCTGCGCTGCCGTCGATAAATACTTTTTTCATATTGGATACACCGCCTTTGACGGAACACCTGCAAGTCACAGAATATAGAATAAACAGGCTCACAAAGTGTATAATATCGGAATTATTTGCATATATACTACCATATTGTGTATAATTATGCAATAGTTTTTCGCTAAAAACCGTAATTTCGGCGTGACTGCATCGCAGAAGCCCGCAGTGGAATACAAAGTTGTATAATTTGCACAATTCATCGGGGATATTTTTTATGTTATGGCTTGTCTTTCGGTCGGCGGCGTGATATAATCCGAGTTGGAGGGATAATATGAGAGCATTTATACACTTTTTTTCAAGAATAGGCGCTCTGCTGCTGAGCCTTTATATGCTCCTCGGCAGCGTGCAGGGCTTCACGACGAGTGAATTCGTATATGAGCGGGCTTACGGCAACCCGATGAAGGGCTTTATGCCGTTTTACAGCGAGGGCGGCGTTGACTCCGCCGTTGAGCACAGCATGGAGTGGTTTTATATCCCGCTGTCCGCGCTTGTGACCGATGACGGCGAATACCGCATCGCCGAGGGGCTTGAGCCTTATCTCGACGATATATCCTCAAGAGGCAATCAGGCGGTGTTCCGTGTTTACCTCGACTACCCCGCGGACAAGCTCGGTGACAAGGCCGTGCCGCAATTCATATGGGATATGGGCGTCAAGAAGCTGCCCTATGACGGTTACGGCGGCGGTGTAAGCCCCGATTATTCCGACGACAGACTGATAGATTTCCTTGTTGATTTCGTGCATGAATTCGGCAAGGCGTGCGACGGCGACAGCCGCATTGCATACATAACTACGGGTCTTATAGGCCATTGGGGCGAGTGGCATTTCTCCGCCTGCCCCAAGGCTGCGCCCTCAAAGGAGCAGCAGGCGAGGGTGATAGCCGCCTTTGCCGAGAGCTTCACAAAAACTCATGTGCTCACCCGCTACCCCGGCACCCCGGGCACCGAGAGCGGCAGGCTCGGCTACCACGACGATTCCTTTGCCTATGAGACGGTAAATCCGGAGCACAATTGGGAATTCGTACCGAGGCTGCGAAGCGCACATCAGTCGAGGCTCTGGAAAACTCAGCCCATCGGCGGCGAATTTCGCCCCGAATGCCAGATACCATTCCTGACGGGCGGCGAATACGACGGTATGCAGCCCTATGATGAATGCGTAAAGCAGACCCACTGCTCCTGGCTGATGATGCAGCGGGCGTTTGATACGGGGCTTACCGCCGAGCAGGTCAAGGCTGCGAACGAAGCCTCCGCAAGCCTCGGCTACGATTTCTTTGTCAGCCGTGCGGCGGTCAAGAGGGCGTGCGGCGAGACTAAAGTATATGTCGCCGTCAAAAATACGGGGGTTGCCCCGATATATGCCGACCCCGCCGTGCTTATCGGCACGGCTGACGGCGAGGTGCGGGCGGAGGGCTGCGCTCTCTCGGAGCTTATGCCCGGCGAGACCGAGGTCTACACCGCTTCGCTTGAAATTCGGAGTGGCGATGAAGTGCATATCCGTATCGGCAGCCCCGCCGAGGGCGGCAAACCCGTGCGCTTCTCAAATAAAGGCTGCACCGAGGACGGCTCGCTCATTGCCGGCGTGATGAGCTGAAGAAGGTCGGATATCGAAAATTACCGTTGACGGCGATTTCGATATATGGGGTACTATTACATTATAATAAAGGGCGGCTTCGCTGCCCGTAACGGAGGTAAAGCAATGACACTTTCAATCATAAACGGCTGGGAAGAGGGTCACTTCAAGGCGGTGGCGTCAAAGGGGCTGCACGGCATTGAATTCTGCGCCAACGACCGCTACGACTCCGCCGAGATACTCGCAAAGGCCGATGAGATAAAGGCGAATTCCGAGAAATACGATGTCAAGGTCGTCTCGATAGGCAGGTGGGGCATGACCCGCCTTGACGAGAGCGGCAATATTATCCCCGAGGCTCAGGCTCACGATAAGAATCTCATTACCCTCGCTTCCATAGTCGGCTGCCCCGTTTTTAACGTCGGCGTTAACCGCGTTGAGGCTCTCTCCTATTATGACAACTGTCAGGCGGCGATCAGGTATCTTGCCGAGCTTATCGAATTCGGCAGAGATAAAGGCGTTAAAATAGCCGTCTATAATTGCGACTGGGCGAACTTCATCTATGAGGAGAAGGCTTGGGCGGTCGTGCTCGGCGCCCTGCCCGAGCTTGGCATCAAATACGATATCTCCCACTGCCTGAGTCGCAGCGGCGACTATCTCAGGGAGATGAGGGATTGGGGCGGCAGATTCTATCATGTCCATATTAAGGGCGCACTCTATATATCGAACGACCACTTCGACGACCCGCCCGCAGGTCTTGACCAGATAGACTGGAGATCCGCCATGGCTCTGCTCTATTGCGCCGACTACAACGGTGCGCTCTCCATCGAGCCGCATTCGCGGCGCTGGAGCGGCAAAAAAGGCCAGTGGGGCGTTGACTACACCATCAAGTTCATCTCGCAGTTCATCATGCCCGATGATTATGAATGCGTCGACGACCCGTATATGCCGTAAAGCAGCAAACCCGCTTCCTAACGGAGGCGGGATTTTTTCGGCGCTTTTTTGAATAGTATTTTAAAGAATTCTCTAATGAAATTCGTAATCGAAACGATGACATTGCCGAATTTCGCGCAATCTTTTACGCAATTTGGCTCAATTGTCTAAAAACCTCTAAAAAAGCATTGACATGACCGATGAATTATGCTATTAATGAAAATGAAAAATTGTTTAATCGGCATAAACAAAATTTGCCTTTTTCGGCTTTGTCTTATGACGAGGAAGTCTAATTCAACTGCATGAGAGGGGAGTCCTTATGAAAAAAGCAGTGAAAAATTCACAGCGTTTCGTCGCAGTTCTCCTAAGTCTGTTGATGATAGTGTCAACATTTGCACTCTTGGGGTCTGTCGGCGCAGCCAAACTAAAAGCCTCGGCCGCAGGGGAGCTTACCACGGTCGTTGCGTGCTCGGACTATCAGAACCCGAGCGGCAATGATGCCGGCAAGACCTTCGTGCAGAGCGTCGTTGCTCAGCTCAAGGCTGCTGCGGGTGTCACTGCGGCGGACGGATTCCTTTGCTGCGGCGACTACAGCTACGGCTATAATCAGGCGGCGGCAGGCATTGCCTCGCTCAAAAGCGCGGTCACCGGCATTATCGACTGCAATGACGATAATTCGGCGTTCTGCCAGGGCAACCACGACGAGGCGGGCGCAGCGGGCCTTGCCAAGAGCGGAGACAATGACCCTTCGAGCGGCAAATACGGCGTTTTCGTTATCAACGAGGACGACTATATGTGGTACAACAATGACGAAGCCACCATTAAGCGCACGGCAGAGAATCTGCGCAACTACCTCAACCACAAGCTGGCTGTCGGCTTCAAGGCCCCGATTTTCGTTATCTCCCATCTGCCGCTTCATTACTCGATGAGGACAAGGAACGACGGCGACAAGCAGCACGCAAATTACATATTCAACGTGCTCAACGACGCAGGCGGCAACGGCCTCAATATCGTCTTCCTCTACGGTCACGACCATTCAAACGGCTGGGATGATTATCTCGGAGGCGCTTCGGTCTACCTGACCAAGGGTGACAGCATCAACATTGCACAAAACAGCAGAACCGTATTCAGGACGGAAACTCTTGCGTTTACCTATATGAACGCCGGCTTTGTCGGCTACTACGATAACCACAACGGTGCGGATGATACTCTCACAATGACCGTATTTCAATTCGATAACGAAAATATCGAGATCAAAAGAGTTTCACAGAGCGGCATCCATAACCTCAAGAGCAAGGGCGTCACCAACAGCTATAAGAATGAGAGCGGCTATTCGCCCGACACCTCCGTCACCGCAAGCCCGCAGTCATGGGCAGTTACGGGCGACGTGACAAAGACTCACGAGATAGAGCACGTCATACCCGAGAGCACCGGCAGCACGGGCGGCGGCTCCTCCTCCACGGCTTATACGAGAGTTACCTCGGCCGACGATATCGTGGACGGCAAAAAATACCTGCTCATTTATAACGGCAGCGAATTCATGCAGCCCGTTGACGCAGGCACCACCGACCGCGTTGGCTTCAAGGCTACGAGCACGGGTGGCATCTCGATGGATGATACCATCACGGGCGACTACGCGGCGAACGAATGGACCTTCACCGCCTCCGGCTCGGGCTGGAAGATAGGCACGGACGACGGCTATATCACAATGAGCCGCAACGCAAGCTCCTCCAGCAGCTATGACGCAAAATTCGGCACGAGCGGCAATGTGTTCACCGTCGGCGGCTCGGCAAATGCTTATACATTCTCCACCACCGTAAGCGGCACCACCGTTTACTTCAATAAGAACGAGAGCCGCAGCCTTATCAACGGCTATAAAAATAACCCCGCTTCGTTCTACCTCTACCGTGCGCCCGAGGGCGGCGCAGGCACCGTCAGCTACACCAAGGTCAATGCCTCGTCGCTTGCCGACCTTGAGGACGGCGAGACCTATGTGATAGTCTCCACCCGTGACAACACTATGTACGCCTGCTCCAATGAGTATACTACTGTTTCGGGCTATACTTCAACAAGGCTTGCGGGCGTTGCGGTCACCGCGAACGGCGACGTTATCGAGGGCTCGACCGAAGTAACGGCCTGCGAATGGGTCTATGACGCAGCCACCTCGTCCTTTAAGGCGACGAGCGGCGCAAACGCCGGCAAATATCTCAGGGTTCCTGAAAGCAGCAGCTTTGCCGTGACCTTCTCAAGCTCGGGCGTTGCCTACACCTACACAAATAATCAGCTTCTGCTCAGCGGCTCTACATACGGCCTCAACCTCAGAAGCAACTATACCTACAGCGGCTACAACGGCGGCTCAACGGTTTATTTCTACAAAAAGACGGTTTCCTCCTCCGGCGGCGAAACACCCGTCACCAACAAGAAGATAACCTCTATAACCCTTGACACCAACGAGGGCACCGTGTATATCGGCGCGGGCAAGGCGGTAAGGACGGGCGCGAACCTCCTTGTCACCTATGAGGACGCGACGACCGAAACCATTCCCGTAACCGTCGGTATGCTCCTCGATCTCACCGGCCACTTCAACGCCGTGCAGTATACCTCTGCTCAGGGCGATTATGTCGGCCTTGCGGTATATTACAGAGACAATTGGCTCCCCGATTTCACGCTTCATGTAATACCCAAGGATGATTACCCCGACTATCCCGAGGCGGGCTCCGTCAGAGTCGGCAAATCCGCTTCCGCACCCGAATTTCAAAACAGCGGCGTTGCCAAGATAGAGCTTACCGCAACGGGCGTTCCGATGAACCAGGGTATCGACGTGGTGCTCATGCTCGATACCTCCTCGTCAATGAATGACGAGGTCACCACCACCGACAGCAACGGAAACACCGTCACCAAGACAAGGATAGGGGTGCTGCGCGACTCGGTCGGCAACCTTATAACGAGCTTCAATCAGCCGAATGAGGCGGGCATGGTTCAGGATATCGACATTGCCATTGCGGATTTCAACGGCTATGTTATCTCCGGCAAGCCGCTGCTTGACAGCAACGACCACCTCACCGACGCGACCATCAGGACCAACAGCAACAACGCTCAGGTCTACACAGGCTCGGGCGCAATAAATGCAAATGCTTTTGTGCCCATCGAGTCGATAGCTTCATTTGACACCTCGACCATCGCCACGGCGAGCGGCACGAATTATGACTATGCGTTTGACACGGTCTATTCGCTTGTCGAAGCGAAACAGGCGGCAAACAAGGCGAATCAGGAGGACAGAGACATATATGTCATCTTCATGTCCGACGGTGCGCCGTTCTCCTACAACTACTTCAGCTCTCAGTCAACGAGCGCGAATTGGAACAACTGGCTGCAGGGCACCTACGCCACCGTAAACGACGTGCCTACGACCAGCTCGCACGCATACTTCTATAACGGCCCGGGCAACAGCCACAGAATGGCGGACGCCATCAAGGGCGACCCGACACAGACCTTTACCGTTATCAAGAATGACTCAAGCGCCTCCTACAACGGCCAGCAGTATATGGCTCAGGTGCCCGGCCTCGGCGCAAAGATGTATTCGATAGGCTTCTGCCTTGCGGTCGACAGCGCCGTAACCGTCGAATCCATGCAGTATGTTATCAGGAATATCGCAAGCGATGAGAAATACTGCTATTTCGCCGATGACGCAGCCCAGCTCGATTCTGCATTTGCAGCGATAAGAGACGATATCAAGCAGGCGGCGACCGAGGCGTATTTCGTTGACCGTATGGGCAGCGAATACGACCTGCAAAGAGCCTCGACCTATGTCAAGAACGGCCAGACCTTCACCCTTGCGGAGGCTCCGAGGATTGAGGTCAAGAGCTACACGCTCTACACCAATGCCGACCTCACGAACGGCGTTATCACCGATATCAACGATGTCGGCACCCGCACGGGCGCAGCCGAGACCCTCGAGACCGTCACCTTCAGCGCCGATGGCACTCAGGCTTTCTCCGATCTCATAGATTCGGGCGCAACGAATATCCTTGTTGACGGCGTTATAAACGCCAGGACTTTCTTCTATAACACCAACTCCGCGGCGGTAATGATAGACGCCGACGGCGACGGTGCGGCGGAGCGTTCGCTCGCCCCCGAGACCTTCTATTGGAAGATAGGCATCATTGCCGAGAAGGAATTTGCCCTGAGCTATTATGTCTACCTTACCGGCACTATGGAGGGCAAGAGGAATCCGGGCGCATACCCGACCAACACCAGTGCAATTCTTTATTATAAGAACTACCTCGGCAACGACGCATATAAAGAGACCGTTTCGCCCGTGCTCCCGTGGCAGGGTGCCGTGGTCAACTATGAATTCTACCTCGTCAACGCCGCAGGTCAGCCGGTCAACAGAGCCGGCACGGTCGTTCCATTTGAGAACAGAGTGATGATAGGCGAGAGGCTCAGCTACCTTATCCGCCTGAACACCTCGGAGTATAACGAGAGCTACACCCTCGCCCCGCTGAGCGACGTGCCCGACAACTACACGCTCTTTAACCCCGCCGCCTCCGCAACCGTTACGGTCTCGAGCGGCACGACGGGCACTAATGCGGTCGTTATCTCCGATACCGCAAGCGCAGTTACCACCTATTATTACGAGAGCGACTACCGCTTCAATCAGAACGGCACCGCCCCCAATGTAAGCGACTATTACAACACTCACTTCGCGTTCGGCGTTTACACCACCGAGGGGCTTTCGCCCGACACGGTCGTTGTCGACTACGGTCTGCCCGTCAAGATCCACCCGATCGCAAATGACAAGATTATCCTTAACGGTACCCCTGTCAATGCGATCTCGGCGACCTTCGGCGGCGCTCTCAACAGCACCGCCTATGAGAAGTCTCAGTTCGCCTCCGAGGAACAGACGATAACCCTTGCCCACGGCACGGCTGCCATTGACCCGCAGGACGGCAGGGCGGTCATCTACACCCCGACCGATATGCAGATGTCGGCGGAGGAGGTATTCTACTACGAGGTCATTCTCGACGGCTTCCGCTACTACAGCAGGATAACCGTTATCCCCGCGGCAAATATCTTCTATGAGGAGAGCTTCATCGACTTCGTCGACGGCGACGGCTATGTTTGGCAGACCGTCGGCAGCGGCAGGGAGGCTTATCAGTCGGAGGATCGTCCCGGAATTTCATCTGTTGCGGGCTTCGACGCAGACAATGTCTACGGCTACGATCCCGCTTATAACGACAGCAGCGAGACCTATTCGCTCGACAGAGCAAGGGTCACAACTCTTGACGCAGGCTCGATAGGCAAGGAGCCGACCGCGAGCTTCACCTTCTGCGGCAGCGGCTTCGATCTCTTCAGCGTCACGAGCAACAAAACCGGCGCAGTCCTTGTCAAGGTCGAGGGGCTTGATAATTCCTTCAACAAGACCTACATAGTCAATACCTATTACGGCTATTCCTACGGTCAGCTCTATCTTGACGCCGCGGCCGTGACCCCGACCGCCACCATCAGCCCGACGAGCACCGTTAACGGCGCTGCCGTCAACAACGCCCCGCTCTATGAGAGCGAATATAAGGCGGGCTCCACGGTAGATATTGACGAGGATGAGACCATAGTCGTTGTCAACGGCATAGTTTACTCCGATAAGCAGAAGAACGGTGCGGCGCTTGCATACGGCTGGCTCGTTTCCGACGGCGAGGAGAGCGGGCTCTATCAGATCCCCGTTGTCAGCGTCCCCGTCGGCAATTCCACCCTCGATTACGGCACTTATAAGGTCACAGTGACCCCGAAATACGCCAAGGTATTCGATAAGACAGGCGACGACAGCTACAAGATCTATATCGACGGCGTTCGTATTTACGACCCGGCGGGCAAGTCCGTCAGCGGCGTTATCGAGAGGGCTTACAACGCCGACCGCGAGAATAACGCCCGCTTCATCGAAGTCAGGGATACCGTTATCTCGGCCAATGATTTCGGCACCGCCACCGTGGACGGCAATGCCGTTGCGGGCACGATGTTCATCGACGGCATCTCTGCTCTGAGCGGCGCAAGCTACGCCGACTCCGTTGCAAAATTCAGCAAGGCAGGCCCCAATAACGAGCTTTATCTCTATGAGAATCAGGCGGTTGCCTTTATCCCGACCGTTTCTGCGGCTTCGTTCCAGATAGGCATGAAGGTCGCAAAGCCGGGCGCCTCGAGCAGCACGGCGACGGTCAAGGTGCTCAATGCAAGCGGCAGCATCAAGACGTTCACCGTCTCAGGCGCGGCAGAGAAATACTATGATATTTCTTCGCTCCTTGTGCTTGATACCACCAACGGCGAATACTCGGCAAACGGCGCGATAGTTATCGTAAACGATTCCGATACCGTGCTTTCGCTTACGAATTATAAATTCACCTCAAAGACTGCGTCCTCGACAAAGACGGCGGACTATGTGACGGTCGATAACAGAGCGTATGCGGCGGCAGTCAAGGCGATAAGCAGGGTCATGACTACAGCTGATTCAGCGGGAGTCACCTCCGAATGGGAGCGCACCGCTCTAAAGACGGGCGACACCGCAAGGCTCACTATAAATACCCCTGCGGATATCGTTTCACTCACCGTTGACGGCAAAGCGGTCACGAACTGCACCGTCAATGAGGACGGCAGCAAGACATGGGTCTATGCCTATGTAGTTGACGAGACGGATTCGGGCAGCCACGAGATAGTCGTCACCGATTCCAAGGGCAGGGTGAGCGAGCCTGTAGCTAC